>Ga0154764_1054_pt1 | contig 34891 bp, 33 predicted proteins | sample Rifle2008BG16ft_FD_105772 | JGI IMG/M metagenome (GOLD analysis project Ga0154764, IMG submission 105772) | candidate division Zixibacteria bacterium RBG_16_53_22
GTATATTTCATGAATAAACTGTCGCTCGAAAGCCTCCATCGCCGCCACGCTCCGAGGGTCATCGAGGGCCACGAATCTCACGAAAGCTTTGTCGGTCGGGCGCAAGATAAGCGAACTTACCATCGTATAGAATTTGAGCCTGTAGTCGCTGGCCGTCTCGCCCATCCGAGTGATATACCAAAAATCCATCACCTGGCGGGCCTGGCCCAGGGCCAGATAGAATCGAGCGGCGCCAATCGAGCGCCCATTATACTCGATCGCCTTCGGCGCCGACCCCATGATGACCCAGCCGGATCCCGGAAGGCAATTGCGCGGCGAATGGATTGACCCCACGGTGTTCTCGGGAGAATAATAATCGACGAATAATTGAACCCGGTCGCCGTTGCGGTTCATATATGAACCCGCAAAAATTTCGTCGGGGCTCAGAAGCTCGATTATCGGCTTGGGAACTTCCTCCAGCCGGCCGGCCCATTCTCCTTTGGCTAGCGGAATCTTCCGAAAATCGGCCTGTAACCCGGCGGGAGCCCGATAGTGCAAGATAAGCTGGGTAACGGCAAAGGTGGCCGCTATCAAGCCAAGAAGAATTACGAAGGTTTTCTTTTCCATTTCAGAAGCCCGGTTATTGCAATAATTATCAAGAACGCTACCGCGAATACGAGAATGCCGGAAACCTCATGCAGAAAATCCTCCGCCAGTTTGGGGCTGATAGTGTAGGCTCCGATGGCCGTGATGACCAACCTGAAAATATTGACCACAATGGCCACCGGTATCGCCAGGACAAATAGGAGCAGCGGACGGATTCGTCCGGGCAGGATCAGATTGCCGATCAGCGCGGCCAGCGCCATCAGCGCGACAAGGCTCCTCAAGCCGCTACAGGCCTCGACAACCTCCAGGGTATACGTCGGCAGATAGATGATATTCCCCTCTCTGGAGGACGGCACGCCGATGACGTGCAAAATGGCGGTGGTTGCTTTACTGGCGAATAGCTGCAGCGGCATGGTGGCCGAATAATATACTATCGCCGGTATCGGGATCATGAAAAGGAGGAAGAAAAACGCGAACCAGACTCGACGGAAATTTTCATTACCAAGATAGTATAGCGCCAGGCCGGTTATGGTCAGGACCAGTGAGAATCTGGTCGCGAAGAACTCCGAGGCCGCCGAGCCAAATAGAAGCCCGATGCATCCCAGCACGAAAAATATGAATCCAGTGCGGCTAACCGGAGCCGGGAATCTTATCCGGGCCCGTCCTCTCCAGATAAGAAATATCGAAACCGGAATGACCAGGAATCCATGAGAATAATTGTCGTCCCTGAGCCAATCCTCGATTAAGCCCCAGAGCAAATGGAAATTCAGCAGGATCACCAGCCCGAATAAGATGTATGGAAAGCGATGTTTGTTTAAATGTACCTTAATGGCGGTTACGGACTCGGACAAAAAGCTACTCCTGCACTGTCGTGTTTGAAAATCGGCCCCTCCGAAATCCCGGCTGCGAGCCAAGACATTATAATATCGGCAGATATGGAAAACAACTATATGTTTCGGGGCCATTTCAATTCGACTCTGCAATTAATTTCACATATTGATTAATAATTGAGCAATTAGGACATACAATTTCCTGACGAGCCTTTCATGAGTTACCCTAACTTCTTTTTTATCAATGAATTATAATATCCAACCAGGTTGTCGATTAGCGGCATTTCTTTTGCTTTAATATCGGCATGAGGCGGTCTTTTGGTAATATTACGGGATATTTCCGGGGTTAAAGGAGCGATTTGATGAAACGAATATTGATCTGGTTTTTGGCCCTCATATTGACCTCATCTTTTTATTCTGTTGCCATGGGCAGTATCTTAAATGATTATTTTGGTGTCCAGCTATCCGTCAACTCGAACGGCATATTTAATATGCCCTGGGATCCGATTCGCGGACAATATATGCATGAAGACTGGGGTTTCGACGGCGGCCCTCAGGCGCCCGACCCCGGACCGCAGTATTATCTTTCGGAGGTATTCGATATCGAGGCCATGTATATGGATTTCGATACGGAGAGCGGCCAGCTCGTTTATTCGATAGTCACGTCGATGCCGAACACCGGATTTAGTCAAGTGCCCTGGTACCCGGGATATGTCTTCCGCGCCGGTGATGTACGATTTCAAGTCGGCTCGGAGCTGTATGTAGTCGGCACCCACGAGGGATTTACCGGCAATCTGTATCATAATCCTGTGATGACTTACAGGGATGCGCATCGTGGATTTGCCGAGCGCGGCAACCCGACTCTTTCTTATATCAATTATGGCCAGGAGATGGCCACTACTAATATGCAATTTAGCTATACGCGGTATCTCGACCAGTACGGTAATGCCCTTATGGAAAGCGGATATGGCTCCCATCGATATGCCACGTACTTGATAGAAGGCACGATATCTTTCGCTGATCTGGGCGGCGCTCCGCAGGACGAAAATGTCACAATGACCCTGGGCATGAGCTGCAATAACGATATCGCGACTATGACTTCGGTCCCGGAACCGTCGACGATAGCCCTTCTGGGTATCGGACTGGTGGGTCTCTACGGCGGGCGGCGGCGTTTCCTTAAATAGCAGCGCAACAAACAGGTTTGATAAGCCGGCCTATCGCTGGGCCGGCCTTATTATTTTCGGTCAATTGGCCCGGCCAAGCCGGGATGGAGATTAAATTCTGTCATTGAAGATGCAAATATATTATAATAGGTCGTGTATGACCGCGTTGTGCCCGCTCATTTGCCAAGAAGCCAGGCCCGGGGAGGAGATGTGAATAAAAAGCGTTTTGGTGAACTTACATTATTATTCTTGCTGTCCATTTTCATATCGGCTCTTACAGGTTGCGGCCGACAAACCGACACCTCGTTGAGATTCGAAATGGAGCGTCTCCTTGTCAAAGCCGATCGACTTCAAGACCGGTTGAAAATAAAAAGCGCGGTATTGCCGGCTAACGAATTAAATAACTTGATCGCGGCATATGAGGAAGTTGCCGGCAAAGCCCCGGCCATAGGCAGCCTTGCCGAAATCAAAAGGGCCTCGGAAGATAAGAAGCAAGCCTGGGCGATAGGCTCGCTGGCTGTTACCAGGATAGGCACTCTTTACCTGAATCACAAGATCTACGATAAGGCATTCGAGCGTTTCAAGTCGGTCGCGGATAATCCCACCACCACGCCTCTCGAGAGAAACGCCGTCATCAGCTATATGGCGCTGGCTCTCGAAAGGCTTGGCCGCTACCAAGAGGCCGCGGCGCTTTACGATTCCCTTGCCGGCGGCTATTTGGCCGTTCTGGCGCCGCAGAATCCCAATCTCGACGCTCTCGACGGGCCTGTAAAATCCGCCGAAATGTGGATGAAGGCGGGATACAGGAATCGATATCTCGAGAAAATGAGCCAGGCGGAAAAATATTACAGGGGCATAATAGGTGCTCATAGGGGCACTTTGCTGGAGGCCGCCGCGATTGGCAAGCTTTCCGGCGCCTACCTGCAGCAGTCGAAATACCATGACGCCATCGAGATCCTGCAGACCGTGCGCGATGATATTTCGGGACATATCAGCTCGTCTATCCTGATGACGATAGCCGATATTTATTTGAATCGTCTGCGCGATTTCCGGAGCGCCGAAAGGACATATCGCGATTTTCTCGAGTTTTATCCGAAACACGAGAGCGCGCCCCTCGCGCAACTCGGGCTGGGTTTGAGCCTATTCGAACAAACCAAGTATGCCGAGGCCAGAAAAGCCGTACAGGGTATCGAAAAGATACCGAGGATAAGACAGAACACTGCTGCCCAGGCAGTTTTCCTGGTGGCGCTTTGCTATGAGAAGGAGGATAAGTGGGAGCTGGCCAAAGGGCAGTTCGACATAGTGAAATCGTCTTTCATTGGCACGAATCATGCATTCGAGGCGGCCCTGCATGTGCCCGGTTATTACCGCAGTCGCGGCATGACAGAGCTGGCTGAGAGGGCCTTCGAGAGCGCGGTGCGCTATATCGAGAAATACGCCGGGGAGAACACCGCCAATCCAGTATCGGTCTCCAAAGCCCTTGGATACCTGGTCAGAGCTTACACCGAAAATGGGAATTATGACGAAGCCGTTGAGCAGTTGGCCGTCCTTCACGGCCGCTTTCCGCGATTGCCCGAGGGGAAGCTCGCCCCATTGCGTCTCGGCGAGATTTATGAGACTGTCATCAAGGACAACGCGAAGGCTGTCGAGTGGCTGCGGATTTTCGCGCAGGAGAATCCCGGCGCGGAAAATATTAGCGATATAGAGAATCACATCGTGGAATTGGAATCACGAGCGGGGAAAACAATCGGCCGCCGCTGATGTCGCTGAGGTGCAGAATTGCGGGGATGGATCGAGTGGTCCATCCCTATTTTTCTTGCAGATATAAGGCGTCAGAAATCGATCTGAGGCTCCGTATCACACTTGATGATACCCGCGATTGGCGAGTCCTCGCCAATTTTAAGTCAACACGAGTAGCAGACATCGGGCTCTCGCGCAGCCGCGGCCTCATCGAGCCGCGAAACCGGCGTGTTATATGGCGCGCCCTTCACCAGGTCCGGATTCTTCTCGGCCTCATCGGCGATTTGCAACATGACCTCGACAAAGTTATCGAGTGAGACTTTGCTTTCCGACTCGGTCGGCTCGATCATCAGGGCCTCGGGTACGATCAACGGGAAGTATATGGTCGGTGCGTGGATGCCAAAATCGAGTATTCTCTTGGCGATATCGAGCGTCTTGACACCAAGGGCTTTCTGCCTGTTTCCGGACAATACGAATTCATGCAGAGATCGGCCGGCAAAGGGCAGGTCATACCGCCGGCTGAGTTTCGAGCGCAGATAGTTGGCATTGATGATGGCAGCCTCGGCGATCTCCCGCAAGCCGGGGCCGCCATGATGCCTGATATAGCAGTAGGCGCGAATCAGGTTGGCCGTGTTGCCATGGAAACCGTGCACCGGGCCGATCGAGAGCGGGCGGTTATAATCGAGATTATAAACCATGTTGCCCTTTTTATCCGGCTTCTTGGCTACAATCGGAGCCGGCAGAAATGGCTCCAGAAAGGCCTTGACCCCGAGGGCGCCGGCGCCCGGCCCGCCACCGCCATGAGGCGTGGAAAAGGTCTTATGCGTATTGAAGTGGACAATGTCAAATCCCAGATCGCCGGGTCGTGCGATTCCGAGCAGCGCATTGAGATTGGCCCCGTCCATGTAGAGAACGCTTCCACAATTGTGCACCAATTTGGCTATGTCCTTAATTTCCATTTCATAAAGGCCAAGAGTATTGGGGTTGGTTAGCATGAACGCCGCCAGATCACCATTACAATGTTCGGCCAGCTTCGACAGGTCAACCCTTCCCTCCGAATTTGACGGTATTTGGATAACCTCAAAACCGGCCATGGCCACCGAGGCGGGATTGGTGCCATGCGCCGAATCGGGAAGCACGACCTTGGTGGGGGTATGCTTGTTGTGCTCGTGATAGGCTCGTATCATCAAGAGCGCCGTGAATTCGCCGTGGGCTCCGGCCGCAGGTTGAAGCGTCACGGCATCCATGCCGGCAATTTCCTTGAGCATTTCGGAGAGCTCGTATAGAATCTGCAACGTTCCCTGGACAAGAGTCTCGGGAAAATTGGGATGCGCTTCCGTGAAAGCCGGCAAGCGCGCCAGCTTTTCATTTATCTTGGGGTTATATTTCATAGTGCAGGAACCGAGCGGATAGAATCCTTTGTCGATATGGTGATTCTTCAAAGACAGAGCCACGAAATGCCTCATAACCTCCGGTTCGGATACCATCGGGAAATCAGGCTCACGCTTCCGCAAAAGATCTCTCGGTATCAAATCGTCGGCCTTTACGTTGGGCACATCGAGGGGCGGCAGGGAAATCCCCTCGGTCCCCGGCGACGATAAATCGAAAATGAGCTTATCATATTCCAAACTCATAACTTCTCCTCGATATCTGCAAGCCTTCTCAAGACCCAGTCGTTCTTGCCGTTGGGAAACTGCCGCAAGTACGTCCTGTATATGGCGGCGGCGCTTTTATTGTCGCCGCTCTGCGCCGCAAAAAATCCGGTCAGGGCCAGGGCATTTTCGGCTTCGGGCGAATTGGGATAGCGCCTGATCAACTCGTTGGCAGCCTCGAGAGCGGCCTGGTAATTTTGTGATCTGGCATGCACGTCGCAAATAGCCGCCAGCGCTCTGGCTCCCAGCCCGCGCCGATTATCCTGATCGAGTTGCAGCACGCGGCTGTAAAATTCGATGGCGTTTGTTCGGTCGGAGCGGCCGGCATATTTCTCGCCGATCAACATGAGATATTCGGGATTGTCGGGCTCATCCTCGAGACGAGTCAAGTAATCCTCGAGGATCTCCTTCCCCTGAAGATAAAGTTGGACCTGATTGTAGAATTCATTGGGAGGCATATATCCCAGGATCCGGTCGATCTCGGTACCATCGGGCTTAGCGACAACCACCGTGGGGTAACCGGCGATCGCAAACTGTCTGGCCAGCGTCGTATCCTGCTCGGAATCGACCCTGACAAAAAGTATATCTTTCGACAACGATATCACGATCGAATCGGCAAACGTGATGGTTTCAAGAGTGTCGGAGTAGGCAGACCAATCGGCATAGAATTCGATTATCATCGGCTTTCCGGCCCTGGCCGCGGCCGCCCGCGCCGAATCCAGGTTGTTATAGAATGAAATTTGGGTCGGGATATTGCTTGAGCCGCCACCGCATCCCATAATACCAATGCCGAGAGCTAATATCGAGATGGTCAAGTACCTCATCTAATCTCCTCCCTCGGGACTATGATCTCGACAATCTGGCCGGCACGGTCGTCATCCTGAGATCTTACATAAAGGCGATAATCGAAAAAGCCCTGATCGAATGGCAGCATACCGCGCCAGTGATAACCTGTCACCGATTTGAGGAGCACAGGTATCCCCTCATTTTCTAAGGCGGCAATTACCATGTCGATATACAACTGGTTCCTGGTTTGAAGAATTAATATGATATCGTCGGGATCACTTCCTCCGGCCCTGCGCTCGACCATCTTTGTCACCTCGTTGTCTCTCATGCCGCTGCTGCCAGCTCTGATGCCAGTCGATCGATTTCGTCTTTCGATCTCTTCTCGGTCACGGCCACCATCAGGGAACCGCGTAATCCGAGTCCAAACCGGCCCAAATCCAATCCGGGAACTATCCCCTTCCTGGACAGCCTGGTAATTAGTGTCCCAGCCGCCGCCGGGCCCTCGACCACGAACTCTTTGAAAAAGGGACCCTTGAACTTGAGCGAATAACCGGGTATGGTCGTTATTTTCGAGGCCGCGTAATGGGCCTTTGAGAGACATAATTGGCCAACCTTTTCCAGCCCGATTTTGCCCAAAAGAGACATGTAGACGGTTGCCGCCAGGGCACAAAGCGCCTGGTTGGTGCAGATATTGGAAGTCGCCCGCTCACGACGGATATGCTGTTCGCGTGTTTGAAGAGTGAGAACGAAACCGGGCTTGCCGTTCTTATCCTTGGTGCGTCCGGCCAAGCGGCCGGGTATGCGACGGATAAACTCCTTTTTTGTCGACAAGAGTCCCAGGTAGGGCCCGCCGAAATTGAGCGGCAAGCCCAACGACTGCCCCTCGGCAACCGCAATGTCAGCGCCGCACTCGCCCGGCGGCGCCAGGATACCCAGCGACAATGGATCATAACCCATGATGAACAGCGCGCCGACCGATTTTGCCGCCTCGGCATATTCCGCGGCTTTCTCTATTTGGCCGAGAAAATTCGGGCTTTGCAGAACAACAGCCGCCGCTCTGTCGGAAAGCTTGTTCTTCAGGCCGCTTATGCTGGTGATCCCTTCGAATTGCTCGATAATCCTGATACGAGCTTTCTGCCCTGCCAGGTATCCCCTGACTACCTTGACATAATTTGGATTGGCTGCCTGGGAAATGAGAACATCCTTGCGACCTGTGTGGGTCAGCGCCATCATGACAGCCTCGGCCATGGCCGTGGCCCCGTCATACATGGAGGCGTTGGTGACATCCATCGAGGTCAGGCGGCTGATGAACGATTGGAATTCGTAGATTACCTGTAGCGTCCCCTGTGAAACCTCGGCTTGATATGGAGTGTAGGCGGTATAGAATTCCGGGCGAAGCAGGATATGATCGACCGCCGCGGGTGAGAAATGATCATATGCACCAGCGCCGGCAAAATTGGATGTCACAACCGCGTTCTTGGCGGCCAACTCGCGAAGCTGCTTTTCGAGCTCAAACTCGCTCAAGGCCTTTGGCAGATTCAAGGGCCTGTCGAGCAAAACGTCGGGCGAAATGCACTTTACCAGATCCGCGAAATCGGCTACGCCAATTTCATCGAGCATCTGCCGGCGGACTTCCAGGGAATTGGGGATGTAACTCATATCTTCTTCAGCAATGCCTCGTAATCAGCAGCCGAAAGAAGAGTATCCAACTCGCCGGCATTGGAGTACTTGATCTTGATTATCCAGCCGTGACCATACGGATCCTTGTTGATAACGGCAGCCTCGGCGGCGACCTCGCCGTTCACCTCCACCACTTCGCCGGACAACGGGCTGAAGAGATCTGAAATGGCCTTAACAGCCTCGATTGTCCCAAATGGCTTCGTCTGCTGGACCTTGGTTCCAACCTTCGGTACTTCCACGAAGACGATATCGCCCAGTTCGCCCGCCGCATAATCGGTAATTCCGATGCTCGCAATATTGCCATCGATTTTGACCCATTCGTGCTCTTTGGTATATTTGAAATCGCTGGGAATCACAAATCCTCCTTGGCCAACTGGCTTTCCTTTTGCTCCGAATCGGTGCCCCCGGTCAACATAAATCGTTCCACGAACGTGTTGTCGTAAAGCCCTAATATGAAATCGCTGTCTCTAAAAACGCGCTTATAGAAATCGCGCGTGGTCGGTATGCCCTCGATTACAAACTCATCGAGACACCGCAGAACTCGCCCTATGGCCTCTTGCCGATTCTTGCCGGATACGATCAATTTCGCGAGAAGCGAATCATAATTCGGCGGGATTGTGTAGCCACAATAGACATGCGTGTCAACCCTGACGTTGAAACCGCCGGGCGGCAGGAATTGCGAAACCTGCCCCGGAGCAGGCGCAAAATTCCGCTCGGGATCCTCGGCATTGATCCGACATTCGAAAGCGTGCCCGCTGAATGTGATGTCAGACTGAGCAAATGGCAATTTGGCACCCGCCGCGACCTTGATCTGCTCCTGAACAAGGTCTATACCTGTCACCTGTTCTGTTACCGGATGTTCCACCTGAATGCGAGTATTGGCCTCCATGAAAAAGTAATTGCCATCGGGATCGACCAGAAATTCGAATGTCCCGGCGTTGGTATATCCCGCAGCGACGGCGCCTGATACGGCTGCCTGCCCCATTTTTTCGCGAAGAGTGGCTGTCATCACCGGCGAGGGCGATTCCTCGATAAGTTTCTGGTGGCGACGTTGCACGGTGCAGTCGCGTTCGCCGAGATGCACCACGTTGCCGTGATTATCGGCCAGGATCTGGATTTCGATGTGCCTCGGATGGGAAATATATTTTTCGAAATAAACATCGGGGTTGCCGAAAGCAGCCGCGGCCTCGCCACGCGCGGTTTCGAATGATTTTTTCAGCTCGGCCGGCGATGACACCAGCCTCATGCCGCGGCCGCCGCCCCCTGCCACGGCCTTGATCATGAGCGGATATCCAATTTGCTCAGCGGCACCCTCTGCCGCCTTATAATCCTCAACCACCTCATCAGAGCCCGGAATAACGCTGACTCCGGCTGCCTTCATTGTCTTTTTAGCAAGAGCCTTATCCCCCAGGGATCGTAAGACATCATAATGCGGGCCAATAAAAGTGATCTTGCAGGATTCGCAAATTTCGGCAAAATCAGGATTTTCGGCCAGGAAACCATAGCCAGGATGGATAGCATCGGCATTGGTGATTTCCGCGGCTGATATTATGCGACGCGGATCCAGATAGCTCTCGCCAGGTGGCGGGTGCCCGATGCAGACCTTCTCATCGGCAAATCTAACATGAAGGGAGTTGAGATCGGCCTCCGAATAAACCGCGACGGTCTTTACACCGAGCTCCTTGCAGGCCCGGATTATCCGAAGCGCAATCTCTCCCCTGTTGGCGATTAGAATCTTATCAAACAAGCTGGTTCCCTTTGCCTTTCTCTCGAATTAAGCCGGTAATATATCATATTTGGCGGCGCTGGCAACCGGTTTTTGGCGCATTGGATTCACTCCGGCGCGGCCCGGCCCTCTTCCCCCCTCCGGGGGGAAGCGAGAAACCCGCCCGCCGAGACCTGCGATTATCGGACCACTTCGCAGGCGGGTTTCTCCGCCCAAATGGGCGGGGGCCGGGCCGCGCCGATCAGAAGCCAGTTTATTATTTCAGCTTGAATTCCACCTTATATGTGATCCACACCCCGATTGGAATGCCATTGGAGATAGCCGGCCTCCATACGGTTTGATTGGCGGCTGTGATTGCGGCTTCCTCGAAACCGACATCTGGTGGACTCGATTTTACGGCTATCACATCCAGTACACTTCCTTCGTTATTAATAAATGCCTTTATCCAGGCGAACCCTTCGATTCCGGCGCGCTCGGCAAGGTCAGGATAGCTGGGCGTCATCTGTGACACGATAACCGGCGGCTCATCATAGAACGATGGCGCATCTGGCGAGGGAACAATGGCGCTTACGATGCTATCGATATTAGCCTCAAATCCGACACTCAGATTTTCGATTGGGGTATCGGGCGCCAACGCCGAAAGCTGTTGTTGATCGGGAATCTCGACTGTGGTGGGGGCCAACTCATCGGCGACTGGCGTTAGGATTTCGAATTCCGGCACGGTTTTGTTCTCCGTTGTCTTGATAGGATCCGTGTAGTCTTGCCTGGAGATATAAGGCGGCATGATGAATATAGTCGTATCCCGTCCAAGATCATTCGGAATATCGACTTTGATTTCCTTGGCTTGAAAAACGAACAGCGTTAATGTCACCAGGGCCGTAACATGCATTATCCCGGACACGCCGAAACCGATCGCGACATTTTTCCGGTACGATCTCTTCAGATCAAATGCTCCGATGCTTGAAAACTTGCTGCTCATGGCCGCCTCCTTTGTCTTATGGTCTCATATAAAATACGAATCAGCTGGAGGCCCTATTCCAATTTGGGCAAATAAAAAACGGGGCGGCCACAATGACGAACCCCGTCTGTATCTCGAGGAATCAGCCTATTTGAGCTTGAAATCGACCTTGTAAGTAACCCAGACCGCGATTGGCTGGCCATTGGATATGGCCGGTTTCCAGACGGTCTGCTTGGCGGCATCGATAGCGGCTTCTTCGAACCCGGCGTTAGCGCCGGAATTCTTGACGATAATGACGTCGCGAACCTTGCCTTCTTTATCGACCAGCGCTTTTACCCAAACCGTGCCCTCGATATTGGCTCGTTGGGCCAGGTCGGGGTATTTCGGAGTCACCGACACGACCTGTACAGGCGCTTCCTCGAACGGCACGAATTCGTCAGGGGATGGCAGTAACTCCTCAACTACGCGGTCAACATCGACATCAATATTGCCACTCATATCTTCCATTGGATTGACCGGGGCCAGATCAGCCAACTCATCCTGAGTTTCCATTTCAACTTCCTCAGGAGCTTCCTCATCGGGAACTGGTGTCGGAACTGCCGAGGCCGGCGGCCGTACCTGCCGCTCCGGCGTGGCTATTTTCTGTTGTGCCTGCTGCTGTGATAGCGACGGCGGCACGATCAATTCCTGTTTCGATCTGATGACATATGACGGCGCCTCGACAGGTTTGTTACCCATCGAGATAAACAAAACAATCAACCCCATGGCGATAAGGTGAACTGCTCCCGAGATCCCGAACCCGAGCGCCATGTTCCTTTGATAGGCTCGCTTGATGTCATACGAACCGGCTAAGAGCGTTCTACGGCTCATTCTTCCACCGTCCCCCCTGCCTGGACAATCTGCAGAACATGTTCGTCCCAGGCTGTCATATCTTGCAGGCTGAATTTCGATGAGAATTTCTGAGCATTGGGATCAGCCGCCGCAATCCCGGCGTTGATCCGGCGCTCGACATCCTGGATTGAATCGATCGTTCTGACCATCATTTTATATGATGCCGCCTGGTCGAGCTTGAGTACGATCACCAGGTCCTTCATCTCCAATTTGGTTTTATCCTCGATGACTTTCTTGAGCTCATTAAATTCAACCTTCACGGGCTGCTTCATGTCGCCGATTTGATAATAGAAAATATCAGATTTATCGACGAAAATTTGCAGGAGGTGCGACTGCGCGATCTGCCGCACATCGGGCTGTTTGCCTTCTTCCGGTTTGGGCGGCAATGCAATCTCCATCGAAAGCGGGGCCGAAAAGATTGTTGTCACCATGTAAAATATGAGAAGCAGAAAAGCGATATCGACCATCGGCGTCATGTCGATTCGGATTCCGATGCGTCTCTTGGGCCTCTTGAGGCCGCCCTTGGCTTTCTTGGCGGGTCGTCCTCCGCCTAAATCTACACCAGCCATAAGGCCCCCTTACCCTGTAGAGCCCGGAACGGGCTCAGTCCCTGCTCCCCTATCGATTTCGGTCATGAGAGAGAAGCGGTTTATGTTAATATCCTGGAGAGTGTTCATGATCTTCCTGACCGTCCCATAACGCGAATCCCGGTCGGCCTTGACTATGACCAGCGGATTTCCGCCTCCCCTTAGAAATTCAGCCTGAACCCTTATGAACTCGCGATTCAGCGACTGCGGGTCGACATCAACATACTGTCGAATAGTCGTCGTGTCACCCGCCTGAAAAGGATTCCCATCGATTGTAGTGTCCCTTTTAGCAATAAAAGTGGTGATATATTCAAGGAAGATTTGATCCTCCTTGTTGACCGTAATGTTGATGATGTCGGATATTGGAACCTTGTACTGCGACTGCGAGATCGGCAGCGTAACCTGCTGCTTCTCGGGCGGCTTGAACTGGGTCGTGGTCATGTAGAAGATCAAAAGGAGGAATGCGATATCGACCATCGGCGTCATGTCGATAGCGATGCCCACTCTCCGTTTGGCTCTTTTTGACATACTTATTTACCTTCTTTGTCCTTTAACAACTGAACAACCTCGTATGATGCCTCATCAATTGTATAATTGAAAGCATCAACTTTGTTCACGAAAAAGTTGTAGGCCACGATACCGATGATGGCATTGGCCAGGCCGCCGGCTGTATTTACCAGGGCCTCCGAAATACCGGTTGCCAGCTGCTCGGCGTTGATGACGCCGCCGGTTTTCGAGCCCGTGGCAGCGAATGCCCTGATCATGCCGATAGTGGTACCCAATAGACCCACCATGGTCGCAATCGAGGCGATTGTCGAGAGAGCGATCAGATTCCGCTCCAATAGCGGTACTTCGAGGGCGTTGGCTTCCTCGATTGCCCTCTGGGTCTCCGATATCTTCTTTTCGAAATTCATTGTCGGGTCATGCCTGACAGAATTAAAACGCTCGATACCGGCGCGTAGAATGTTGGCCACCGTGCCTTTTTGTTTGTCACATGCGGCGATGGCGCCATCAAAATCGTCCGCCTGGATGGCGTTGACCACCCTCTTGAAGAACGATTGAACCGACGATTTACCGGCCGCCACCCTGTAAAGTGTAATCGACCTTTCGATGATAAATCCGAATAGCATAACGAGAAGCGCGATAAGCGCTATGACGAGTGGCCCCCCCTTGTACATGGTATGCAGCAGCGAGCCATCGGGGGCCGGTTTGAAAATGCCCGCCCATATGAACACGCCGACACCGAATGCCACTATCAACAGGATCGTGACGAAGATTACCTGACGCAAGTTAATAGCCTCCTTACCTAAAATTAATTAGCCATAAATCTATTTGCAATTCACACTTTCGAACCAACGTCCGGGCCTTACAGGCCTCTCCTCTCGGCCAGGACAATCGCCAGCCCGGCAATTCCAAACCAGAAGCCGATACCCGTCAAACGGAAAATCGCCGACAGGTTAAAGCTCTCTCCGAAAACTCCCAGGGAGCCAAACGGGTGAGGCGTACCGAAAAGCAAAACCAAAGCCAAAAGAATATATAGAAATAGCAGTATAAAGGCATACTGCGAGTATTCCCTGATAGCATGAAAATATCCCTCACCGGTGCGTCTGCTCACAAGTCCGAGAATATTTAGTACGCCCACTACCGGGCATGCGATCAGTATGACTCCAAAGAACAGAACGGCCCAGATCATGACGCCCCCGCCCCAGGCGGCATATCCACCGATAAGAGGCATATTTATGAAATACGATATCGCCGATCCCGAAACATGCTTGGCGGCGCCGCTATCCGGAAACATCGTAAACGAATAAACCGGCAGGAAGAAAGAAATCATCAGGAGAATCGAACCGATGAAACCGATCACCTTATCTATCCCCGTCATCAGCTTCACGTTAAGGATCGCCGCATCGCGATCAAGGGCCGACAATTGCCCGCCGCTCCCCTTGATTCGCTGAAGATACTGTTTTTTCTCGTCCTCGGATTTCCAGAACTCCTCGATTTTCCCGGGATGAACCTCATATCCCAGGTATCTTATCAGATCATCCGTGCTCGGTTGTTTTTCTGCCATTTAGTCTCCTCATCCGCCCGACTGTAATCTCGTTTCCATTTCGCCCCTCAAGGCCTGCTTGTTATTGGGCTCGATTTCAAGTACTTTCCTGAAATATGAATTGGCCTCCTTGATGCTGTTGCAAAGCTGGTAAGAGGCCGCGATATTCATCAGGATCGCCGTATCTCGCGGCTTGCACTTTTCCGCCTGCAACAGGATAGGCAGCGCCGCCGAACACTTCCCGAGATTCAAATAATCAAATCCCAATTCGGGATAAATCTCGCATTTTAACGAATCGCTGACCTGGCCCCCGTTGCTTTTCAACACCATTTCATATTGCGCGGCGGCGTTATCGAAATCCTTGTTGAAAGAATAAATCTTGGCCAGCATCGAGCGCATCAAGACGTCATCGGGTTTTATATCCAGGGCTTTCCTGAACGACCTGGCGGCATTCTGATACTGCTCGGTTTTTAAATAAGCGAAAGCCAGGTTCCTATAAGCGTTGACATTGGTCGAATCCTGCTGGAGCAAGCGGTTGAAATAATCGATCGACCGCTGGTATTGCCTTTGATAATACATCGTCAGGCCGGCATACTCAAATGCCTGGGTAAACGTTGGCTCGATTTGCGCCGCCCTCTCGAAAGCCATCAAGGCGGAATCGAAATAGACGGCATTCTTTTCGCCCAGCTTCATCATCGTCTTGCCCTTCTCGAACCAATATTCGACGCTATCGGGCTGTCCGAATTGGGCCTCGTACCTCGAGTACGCATCCAGAGCGCGCTCGAATTCCTTCCGATCGGAGTAAATTCTGGCCAGGTGGCCGAATGATTCAGCTACCTTCGCTTTCAATTCCACGGCCTTCTCGAATGCGTGGGCCGCTTTCTCCTGATCTTGTATCTGAAGATAAAGTTGACCGAGGCTGTACCAGGCCTCGCCATCGGTAGGCTTGAGACCGACATATTTTTCAAGGCTGAATGCCGCCTCCGGCACTTTGCCCGCTATCAAATAAATCTTCCCCAGCTCCTGCCAGGCCAAAGTGTCCTGGGGACTGATTTGCAGGTCGATCTTATATTCCTCGATAGCCGCCGGAATGTTGCGCATGTTCAGATGGGCCTGGGCCATTTTATAATGAATCCCGGCCTCCTGGAACAGGCTCGAATCAATTTCGATGGCCCGGCCGTATTCTGAAAGAGCTATTGGATATGTCTTATTGCGATAGTTGGCCTCGGCCAGGGCCAGATGATACAGGGGATTCTTTTTATCCTTATCAATGGCCTTCCTGAAATTCAAATCGGCCTTGGCGTAGTCGCCTTTTTCCATCATGGCCAGTCCCTGGCCGTACATGAATTTGGCTTTGTCCTTGCCCGACTTTTCCCCGCGTTCGAAATAGCCAAAGGCCGCATCATAGCCTTTCAGCTTAAGGGCCGCCATGCCGGCTCCGTAGAGGGCATCAGGATCCTTGCCTTTTTTAAGAAGGACCCGATCATAGTAAAAAAGGGCGCTGTCAAATCGGCCGGTATTGAAATAGATTTCGCCCACAAAGAAGTTGAGCTTGGGATTATCGGGTTCGACTGTCAGCCCCTGCAAGGCGGCGTTCAGCGCGCCCCGGGCATCGCCCTGGGACTGAAGTGACTGAGCCTGCCCCAAGGCATCATCTCCCGGGCCCGCCACAGCCGGACCGGAACAGCCGTACAGCATCAGCGCGACAATTATCGAAGTTACAGTTTTCAACAGCGGTTTTCCTCCCAATAAGAAACGGCCCTCAAAATTGTCAGATTTACAACATACTACTTCGCTTTGACTTGTCAAGATTTTTTTATCCACGTTGGTTGATCCCTCTTTGCCTATTGAGCCTCCTGAAGACCATTACTATTCGCACCAATCCCCATAGGCACAGCCCGATTCCTGCCGGCAGCCGGATCGGATTTTCAATTGCCGCGTATTTGTTCGTGAAGAAAATCCCCGCCAGGATTCCGGTGCCCAGAATTATGAAAAAGACAGGAAGTATCAGCGACAGCCAGGCCATTAAACTCATCTCGGCCCAGATCGAGCCTTCTCTGCGGTCATTATTGTCATGAATATCCATATGGGTCTCAGACATTATACGTCCGACTGGGGATATTATTCCCCACGTTGTATTTCTTAATCACTTTCAAGGGCTTACAGGTTCCTTGAAAATACAACCGCGCATTATACCCTTAAATCGCCGGCCCGGCAACCGAAAATTAAAGGACCGGCGTCGGAGGTTGACTTCTCCGCCTCCTCCCCCTAAAATAAGGGCATGAAATATATATCAAGAACGCTCCTGGCGATACTTCTGGTGTCGGCCTGCTCCGAAAAAAAGGGGCCGGGGTCGTCTGATTGGTCCGGTCAGGGTTTTGGGGATGCCACGGACATCGGAACTGTCACACAACTAACAGACGATTACCGCTCGATTTACCCCGTTTTCGGCCCGGGTGATACGATTGTATACTACCGCCGGCTGCTGCTTACCGATGCCCAGGATACTTTCGCCTATTACCCCGATGAGTTGATCAAGCCGTATGGCAAGCATATTTCGACAGGCCGGCTCTATACCCTTTCAAAAGCCAGCGAATTCCCGTCGGCAAGAGAGATTGACCCAGTCAGGTTACCCCATGCTTTCGGCAAGAAACCGGTCTTCGCAGTGGCCTCTCCCGATTCCGCAAGTTACGCTTTCGAAACGGTCGAAGGCGTAAACCAGGTTCATACCCTGTTTCTTGTCGAAGGTGACTCACTCAGGCAGATCTCTGCAGGCAGCGTATCCTGCTTTCTGGACAGGTTCTCAAGTACCGGAAGGTATCTGACAGCTATCTGCGGCAAGGTTCCTACCTGGATTCTTATCTTTGACCTGGTCGACGGCGGTGTTTACCGTATTCCGCACGATGGCACTTATATCGATTACCTGACGTCCTTTTCCTCGGATGATAGGATGATGCTTTTCATCAGGTCAAACAACGCCTACCGATATGGCCGCGACTTTTTCGGGAATATCGACATTTTTAAATTCGATGGTACTCGCCGCATCCGCAAAAAATGAAATCCCAAGGCCGGTGAACCCCTCTTCAGCCTATCTTGAAACCGACATGCCTGGCAGCCGTGAGAGTACGGCAATTGTCCCGAACATACTTCGAACCCATCGAGACGTGGGGATTGTCCTTTATATAAAAACGCCAGAGTTTCTTATGTCCTCGTTGGCCTATGCCAATTCGCGGGGATGACATAATATCGAAAGTCCGGCGCGATGGCTCCTTGATGTAAATTCTGGAACCGCGAAGATCGGCGCCATTTTGCGTAGTCGTAATTCCGAGAGCCCTGGCCAGTTTCCCGGGCCCCGAACACAATTCCTCGGGGACGTCGGTTCCACGTCTTTTCTGCATGGCGTCAAGGCCAAAGTTAGGTTGTGCCGCCCGCAATAAAACTGCCGCCGGATACCCGTCATGCTCGGTTACCACATTCAACATATAATGGTTGCCGTATGTAAAATAGACGTATAGCCTCCCCGGCGGGCCGAACATGACGTCGTTTCGCCGGGTCCGACCGACAAAGGCATGGCAGGCCGGATCATCGGGTCCGCGATACGCCTCTGTTTCGACAATGACCCCCTTTGTCATACTTCCGCCGACCAGCGAGACAATTTCGCAGCCCAGCAACTGGATTGCCACGTCGATCGTATTGCGATCATAAAATGCTCGCGGTAATTTTCTCACAGCCCTCTCGGAAAAACAGGCCGCGCGCCAAGCGCCGTAAGAAGTTCATACGCCTCTGCGACGCCGCAACTGAGCGTCTCGGGCTTGTGGGCATCCGATCCGACCGAACTTATGGAAACGCCCGAATTCACGGCGCGCACGATAATCTCTTTCGCAGGATGGAATTTCCTTTTGCCGAATCTGAAGGGCGACGTATTAACCTCTATGCCCCTGCCGTTCATTTTCAAGACAGCGAAAATTTCATCGAAACGCTCAAGCTCAATTTCATAAATGTCGTCACCATAGTATGGATGACCATAACGAATGTAATAATCGAGGTGCCCGAGACAATCGAATGCCGGCGTCTCGGCCGCCCGGCGCAGAAGGCTGAAATAATCGTCGACCATCTGGCTCAACGTTTTCTTGAGAAAATAGCCCGGCGCTTCTCTCTTATCCGAAATCGCAATATCATCGAGGCAGTGCACCGAGCCTACCACAAAATCGAGCCTGTATTTATCCCGAACTCTCTGCGCTTCCCCTTCCACGCCCGGGAAATAGTCAATCTCAAGGCCTCGAAACACCCCTAAACCATACTGGGCGTAATATTCCCTGGCCTGGTCTATCTCGTCTATATATCGCCCTACCAGTTCATCATCGAAACGCACCCTCTGCCCCTTGTAACGCCAATAACCGTCGGCTTCGATCCGGCGAGGGTTGGAGTCGTAATGGCTGGTGAAGCAGATATTTCGCAGGCCAATCTCAAGGGCCCGGTCGCAAAATTGCCGGATCGTGCCAGCGGCATCTATCGAATAGTCGGGATGGACATGGAAATCGGAGATCAATGTCATAAGAGAAACGGATTGAACTCGCGCTCCTGCCCGATTGTCGTGTCTGTGCCGTGACCGGAGTAAACAATCGTATCGTCAGGCAAGGACAGGAGCTTGGTGTGGATTGATTCGATCAAAGTCTCGTGCGAAGAGCCCGGGAAATCGGTTCGGCCGATCGAGCCGAGAAACAACGCGTCTCCGGTGAACACGACTCCATGGCCATAAATCGATATCGAACCCGGCGAATGCCCCGGCGTATCGAGCACCTTGAACGCGAATTTGCCGGCCGCGACCATGTCCCCCTCTCTCAGAAGCTGATCCGCCCCCCCGGTCGCAAACCGCTCACCCGCAAATTCCGAAAGATTCGCGTCCGGATCACCCAGCATCGAGGCGTCTTTCTCGCCGACCAGAACCCTGGCTTTGAAGTGGCGCCTGACCTCGTCGAGAGCGGCGATATGATCGGCATGGGCATGAGTTATCACGACCTTGTCGATGGCAAGCCCCAGTTTCTCGACAAAAGCGATAATACTGTCGGCGTCATAGCCGGGATCGATGATGAATCCTTTCTTCGATTCGGCATCGCCGACTATATAGCAGTTGACGAAAAAAGGTCCAAGTTCCAGGATTTCTATAATGAGGTCGTCATTCATCTATCATCTGCTCATCTTGAAGTTGATCAATCCCGCCTGCTTGTGAGTTGTTCTCAGCAGGCATGTGAAAATAGTCGTAAACCGCTTTGGCGATACTTGGCCGGATATTGGGCGTAGCTGAAAGTTCCTCCAGCGCCGCGCTCTTGATGCGTTCGACCGAGCCGAACGCCGCCAACAGGTCGAGCTTCCGCTTCTTTCCGATACCGGGAATGTTATCCAGCGCCGATTCCTCGAGCCGCTTCGAGCGCAGGTTGCGATGGTAGTTCACGGCGAACCGGTGCGCCTCGTCCCTGATTCTTTGCAGAAGCCGCGACGACGATGACGTCCTGGGTATCGAGAGCGGCTCGGGATGACCCGGAAGATATACTTCCTCGAACCGTTTGGCAAGGGAGGCCATCTGCAGGCTTTCGATATTGAGCTCCCGGACAGCACCCAGGGCCGCACTCAATTGCCCCTTGCCGCCGTCGATCAGGAGCAGATCGGGATAGTCCTTCTGATTCTCGGCCAAATGATTGAGATAGCGCCCGACTATCTCCTTCATCATGGAGAAATCATCCTGCCCCTCGACCGTCCTGATCCGCATCCGGCGATATTCCGATTTCCTGGGCTGGCCATCGGCAAAATAAACCGCCGAGCCTACCGCCAGCTCCTTTCCCAGGTTGGAAATGTCGAACGCCGCAATGGTCCTGGGCATAGTCCTGAGGTAAAGGTCCCTTTGCAGTGAATAGATGGCATGAGGCGCCCTCTTCTTGCTGGCGCTCTTCTGAGCCAGGAAAAGATCCAAATTATGCTTGGCGTTTTTGAATGCCATGTCGATCAGCTCTGCCTTCTCACCCTTTTGCGGCACCTTGATATAAATCCTCTGGCCCGCTTTTTCGGAAAGGAAAGTCTCGATCAGTTCCCTGTCCTCGATTTCGACCGGTATCAATATCTCTTTGGAGTATATGATCGAGGTCTTGTAGTATCGCGGCAGGAAATTCCTGACAATCTCGGCGGCGTTTTCGCCGGCGGTGGCGACTATGAAATGTTCTTGCCCCAGAAGCGCGCCCTCCCTGATTTGAAGCAAACCCACGCAGGCGTCGGTACCCTCTTCGGCCACCGCAATCACGTCGCGGTCAAGCATGTCGTAGCTAACCACCCGCTGTCGCTGCACGACCGAATCAATGGCCCTGAGTTGGTCGCGGATCTTGGCCGCCGCCTCATACTTCAGTTCCTCGGACTCCCTTTCCATCCGCTCGGTCAGGCGCTTGACTATCTCTTTGGATTTGCCGGAGAGGAACATGATGACTTCGTCGATCATGGTCCGGTAGGCCTCCGGCGTAGTTTTTCCCTCCTCGCAGCATCCCGGGCATCGGCCGATGAAGTAATCCAGGCAAACGTGATGTTTCCTTTTTGAGGGCAGATCCAGTGAGCACGAGCGGATCGGGAAGATGCGCCGGATGACGGCCAGGGTTTTGCGCATGGCGCCGGCACTTGTATATGGGCCGAAATACCGGGCGCCGTCATCGGCCATTCGCCGGACAACGAACAGCCGGGGGTAGAGTTCGTTGACAGTCAACTTGATATACGGAAAGTGCTTGTCGTCCTTGAGATTGATATTGTATTTGGGGCGATGTTCCTTGACGAGGTTGGATTCGAGTATGAGAGCATCGATCTCGGAGTTGGTGACCAGAATATCGAGGTCTGCGATCAGTGAAACAAGCTGCTCGGTCTTGGGATCGGAATGTGTCTTTTGAAAATATGAGCGAACCCTCTTTTTGAGTGACCTGGCTTTCCCAATATATATGATCTGCCCTTCGTCGTTCTTAAAAAGATAGCACCCGGACGATTCGGGCAAATTCGATAATTTGACCTCCAATTTAATGTTACTGTCCACGACTGGAAAAATAACAACACTGGCGCCAAAGTCAAGCTATGGTGTTTGACAGATATCAGCTAATTGGCAAAAAGAGGATCGCAAGGACCAATATCACCGTGGCCGATATTATGGCCAACTCGGGATTGCTCAGCTTGCTTGGTTTTGATTTGGCTATCAGCATATTTTCTTCCTTTTAATCAGGCACGGGAGTGGCGGAGGGGGATGCCCCGAATCATTCGGGGGGATCAGCTTGCGCCGATCACACCACTCCCATGCGCTCGCTAAAACCTCTTTTTCCAACAATTATCAGGGCAACTTGTGTGCCAATTTAGGGGTATATTGTGGCCGGAAGCATGCAAAAAATAATATGTTGCCTTACAAGGTGTTATAATAATCACTTGAAGTAAATTATTATCGCCGTCGCCCCATAGTGGCTCCGCAGGGCAACTTACTTTTCAATGCTGTGCACGCCTTTGCAGAAGATGATTTGGTGCATCCCTAATAGGCTTGTTCGAGTTTCGATCTTATCAATTCTATATCCTGCAGATAAATTATCGGGGCGGTACCGACAAACTCCCTGAAATACATCTCCGCCATGGCTGAATCGCCAAGGGCTTCATAGAGCTCGCCCAGACGCTTCTTGGCGGCTATCAGGGCAGGCTCGAGCGCCAGGGCCTTCTGGAACTGGTCTATCGCTTCCTCGTAATTGTGCTCTTCGATCAAGATTTCCGCCAGATTGTAGCAAGCCGCCGCCATATCCGGTTCAAGTTGAATTGAGCGACGGGTATAAGTCGAGGCCGAATCGAGATGATCCATCCGACCCCAGACAGCGCCGATATTCAGCATCGCCTGGCTATCCAACGAATCAAAATCAATTGCCCGATGATAGTACCATAACGCTGAGTCATTCAAGCCCATCATGTCGAACGAATAGGCATAATCATAATAGAGGCTCTCGGGATACGGCATCAGGCTTATGGCCTTTGAAAGGTGGATATTCATGCTGTCGTACTGCGCGAAAATATCGAATAGGTAACCCAACCCTCGATATGGCGGCCAATAAAGGGTATCGGTCCGCAAGGCGCGATGATAATACTCTGTCGCCCTGGGTATATTGTCGTTCAAATCGTAAGCCAGGCCCAAAAGGTAAAGAAGTTCGGCATTCGGGTTATCATTGGATAGGCCGTTTTCAAGGACGACGATTGCCGAATCGTATTCCTCGGCCCGAATTAGCCCGCCGGCATCGGCCAACAATTCCTCGCGCCCCAGGTCGCTGGCCCGCAGAACGCTATCATGCGCGGGGCAAAAGATCCCGATGGCCGTAATTGACGGAAGATAGAAAAAAACCATGCAGGCGAAATATACATTCAAGAGATACCGCTTCCCCGATTCCATCGCTTATTTTATCGGAAAATCGATTGGAAATATGAGGGAATGTTCTGCTCCCGGTTGCTTGCAACCTTTGCTTTGGTCACATTTGCCTCCCATAAATTTGGCGGCCGGGCATCATGCCCAGCCGCCATATATAAAACCCATGGAATGTTTTGTCTAATTCAAATGCGCCATTGTCGCCGGATGAGTATCGCGGAGCTTGCGCTTGAGGAGAGTCCGGCCGCGCGAGAGGCGCGATCGCACCGTCCCCAGCGGGCATCCCAGATGCGTGGCGATATCCTGGTATGATAACCCGCGCAGATCCGACATGATAACCATCACGCGATAGTCACCCGGGAGCGAATTTATCGCCTTCTTGATATGGTCGCTGACAAAATTGTCCAGCAGGTTATCGTCATCGATACCGGCCAGGTGCGATTCTTCGACCTCTGTCCTGACCTCCTCGCGTACCAACTCGTTGTTCAGCTCCTGGTGTTTGGGCGATTTTCTGGTCTTGTGATAGTAGTTGATATAGGTGTTGGTCATGATCCTGACCAGCCAGGCCAGGCAATTGGTGCCGCGACGGAACATATCGAAATTGCTGTAGGCTTTGAGATAGGTCTCCTGCACCAGGTCCTCGGAATAGACAGAATCGTGCGTCAGCGCCTTGGCCAGGCCATAAAGATACTCCAGATGAACCACCGCGGCCTGCTCGAATTCGGTTGTCAGTCTCTCTTTGGAGAATTTTACCATTTCGCCTACCTCGGATTATCCGGTTTCAGGATTGCGCTCTCTTGTTCAAGCCTTTTTGTCCAGTGGGACTAACTGCGGATCGTCTTTTCCGGTATCGCCTTGCCTCTCTTAAACGAGGGGCCATCGTTTGTTCTACGATGGCCCCACCCAAAGTAACTGAGGGGAGAGAAGCAAACTACGCCCCAGACCATCTCAATTACCGTGCCAAAATGATAGAAATTGTAAGTTCTTTAGATTCAGCAAGTTACGATACAGGGGTCTTTTGGGAATCATGAATTTTGTGTTATTAAGTTAGGCGAATTTCTTGTGTTATGATAAGGCGCTATAGAACAATAACTTAGTCCTGAGAACTTGTGTGGAGATTTGTAACAGGTGTGTGACTCTACAACGTCTTGAGAACAACCAGAGTCAGGTCATCCATCTCGGCTTGCTTGGAGGCGTATTTATTTACGCAGTCGACAATATAATTGACGATCTCTTTGGAACTGCGCTCCTTCGATTCCTCCAGGCAGGCTAATAGCCGCGCCACCCCGAACTCCTCGTCACGGTCATTCTTTGCCTCGGTGACACCGTCGGTGTAAAATAGCAGGATATCTCCGGTGCTAAGAGAGATCGGCCTTTCCTCGTAAGTTGAATTGGGAAAAGTACCGAGCGCCAGCCCGCCCTCACTGAGTTGCTCGACTCTACCGTCAGCCCGTCTGAGAACCGGCGGATTATGGCCGGCGTTCGAAAAGGTCAGCACCCTGTGCTTGGAATCGAGAACCGAATATATCGCTGTCACATAATTTCCCCGTTCCAGCGATTCGTAAAGCAGATTATTTACCTTCATCAAGATGGCCCTGATGGCGAAATTATTCCTGATTTCGGCTTTCAAGCTGGCCCGGAAAGCCGCCATGATAAGCGCTGCCGGTATCCCCTTCCCGGAAACGTCGCCGATGGCCACACCGAGGTGATTTTCCACTATTGGAATGAAATCGTAATAATCGCCGCCGACATCGGCCGAGGGTATATTAATCCCGGAGATATCAAAGCCGCTTACCATCGGGTCCTGGGACGGCAGGAATGTCATTTGGATACGTCTGGCAATCATGAGCTCATCGGCCAATTTCCTTGACGCCATTCTCTCATTGTAGAGCCGGGCCCGCTCGATTGAGATTGTGGCCAGGCTGGCGAACGCCGTGAGCAGGTCGAGATCGTGCTGGCTATAGGCCCCGGCCTTGTCGCTTTCGAGGTTGAATGCTCCAATCACCGTTTCGCCGACTTTGAGCGGCACCGCCATTTCCGATCTCGTCTGAGTCCTGAAGGCGATATAATCCGGATTGCTGGTAACGTCGGATACAATTATGCCCTGCCCGGTCTCGGCCACCCGCCCCGTGATCCCCTGCCCTATTTTCAAATGAAGTTTGTCCTGCATGGTATCCGGCAGTCCGCATCCCACAACCTGCTTGATAGTTCCAGAGTGTGGATCGAGCAGATAAATGACCGCCGTGTCGAACCTGATTACCCGCCCCAGGTTTTCCAGTATCTTGTCAAGCAATTCATCCAAATCGAAAGTGGTGGACAGGGCGATTCCGACCTCATACAGCGACTTCGCTTCCCTCGAACCGCGGATAGCCTCTTCGAGAATCCAGGAATTGCGCAAAGTAAGGGCCACGTGACCGGCCATCAGCGCCAGTCTGCTCAATTCGTCATCCGAAAATCCGTCGGTTTTCCTGCTGTTGAGAGCCTGGATGACACCGAAATACTCTCCGCCGGCGAAAAGTGGAGCGCTGATGATGTTCCGCGGTTTGAAATCGAAGCAAGTTCCGATCGACGAGAAAAAGGCCTGGTCGCTGGCCAGGTCGTTGACCAGGACCGGGATGCGGTTTGAATCGCGCCAGCCGATAAGATCCTCGGTGCATTTACGGGCAATCGACCTAACCTCGCCGGAATTGCATGACATCGAATAAGAACTCAGGGCGTATACCCGTTGATCCAGAAGGATGACGTTGGCGGCCTCGCAATCGAACCTCTTGGTCAACACGCCGATGACATTCCTGACAGCCGTTCTGATCCGCAGATCGGAGTTTATCTCTGTCAGGTCGTCGAGAAGCGGCATCGGCCAGCCCAATTCACGTTGAGTATTATCTAAATGCAAATTCATTGCCAGTCCTTACGAAAACAGCCGCCGAGGATTTCAGCGGCTGGCCTTATATATACTAAATCCCGCCCTAACGCAATCAGATAAGCGGGCCAATTGCCGTTCTATCTATGATCCCAGAGAAATTTGACCTTGTTCTCCCAGTCGTAATCTTTGATTTCGTCGCTCTTGGACGAGTGCAGCAGCGTGTAGTCGCCCCCCGTCTCATAGTCGACGAAGACAAAATATACACCGCCTTCCAGGCCGCTATACCACCAGCGCTCCCAGCCACGGGCCTCGGGCGACGGGGTAAATCGCTCGACCTCCGTGGGCTCGCCATAGATTATATACACGCGCCCGCGATCCGATCGCCATCCCGCGCTCCCCCCCTGAAACCGACTGAAATTATCGCTGGCGTACTTGAATCTCTTGTAATGCTCCAATTGAAATTCGTTTTGAGGGGTCGAGGGGTCGGGATCGCGCCTGGCCCAGAAATCCTTCTGGAACGACGCTCTGCCCTCCAGCGGCAGAGACTCGAAAAGCCGCATCTCATCGGACGTGGCGATAAATGTAATTTCGTCATGAAATTTCTTGGAATCCTCCTCGGATGTGATATTCACGGCCTCGGGGAATTCCTTCATTATCCCCTGAAGCATCGTGGTTCGCGCCACCGCTCGAGGTATCGAGACCGTGAAGCTGCTCATCCGCGTAGACAAGCTGTCACCATCGACCAACGTCACCCTAAGCCCGTATATTCCCGCCTGAAGCGAATCGATGCTGAACTGCGAAGAAATGACGGCGGATTCGCCCGGTTTCTGGTAAGTCAACGTTGGATGTTTTTTTACGACACTACCGTTGACGTCAACTACCTCTATCGCCACATGAAAGACGCTGTCGGCAACCGAGGTCGTATCGAGACCATAGGCCTCGGTGTAGAACTGACCGAGCCGGGACTCCAAAGCGAATTCATGCGACGGGTTAGGCATGACCCTGATACCATTCTTCACAAACCGGCCGGCCGTATCAGGCTTGATCTCGTAGGCGAATTCAATTGTGGACAATTCAGGGCCCGCCCCTGCAAAAGCCGGTATCTCCATGGGAAAAGCTGTTCGCCCGGTATTCCCATCGTTTGATGCCTCCAGCTCGACCAGGTAATGCCCAAATGGAATAATATCGGCGAGCATGTCGGTAATCAGGAATCCGCTCTGGGCCAGGGATGACAGCTTGTCTATTCGATTACCGGCCGTCCAACTGGCGGTATCCAGTGTCGTCCCGTTGGTGTCCTTGAGCGTAAGCCTGAAATCGATCAAGGCCACATACCCGTTCTCATCGGGCTGAAACTTCAACTGGCTGCGGTTCAGGTTGTAATGGATTTCGACATAGGCCGAAGTGGTATCTCCCTGGTAACGAAAGGCCGCGTAATCGGCCTCGAGCGTAAGACGGCCGGGACCCCGGGAATCAGAGTAGCCCGTTATGGCAAGAATCAGCCAGAAGATGGTTGCATTAATTACTTTCCACCTTATCTTGGTCATCGAAATTTCCTCGTATCCCCATCATACGGATAAATGAGCTCATATTCCCCATATCCATTGACATCGACGAATCTGAAGACGCGCCTCAGGTTGTAATAATACCAGAACTGGTACGGCTTGGCATCGATATCGAAAGGATGTCGTTCTATCTCATCCGGCGGACCATATGTGATATAGACCATGCCCATATCGGTCTTCCAGCCGTCACGCCCAAAATGCCCAAAGTTCAAATCGGCATAGCGCAGGCGTTTGTAGTATTCATCCTTTTTTTCATTCTCGGTCGTTGTCGGGGTCGGGTCCTGCGATTTCCAGAACTCGTCCCAGAGCCTGAGCCTGTCTTCCTCCAAAGCGTCATGAAGATGTTTCATCTGGTCGCTGGTGGCGATATAGCGAAGTTGCTCGACCGCCGTTTTGTAGTCGTTCTTGACAAGCCCTGACGCCGACCAGGCGATTTTGAAATCATCCTCCCTTGAAAGCTTCAGGTCATTTCCGGGCGACTTGATTGTCAGTTCCACCCGATACTCCCCGGGCAGGAGATCGTTGACGGCAATCCTCTCGAGATGAGATGTCATCTGCCCGTCCGATGGGAACATGGAGGAATCGGAGATAAGTTTCTTGTCGCGGTCAAGAATATCGCAAGTGGCCAGATATTCTCCTTGAAAATCGGGCTGATTATAAATCTCGTAATAGATCATGACCTCCGGCTCGCCTTCGCCATAAATGCGGGAAACGGATGGTATCATCCGCAGACCCGACCTGACGAACTGCGAGTCCTCGGTCACCGATGTTACCTCCCTGATGAATTCAAGGCCCGAGAGCTCCGGCATTTCCTTGCCAAAATCCTTAAGCTTAAGATCATCCTTCACCGGCGCGATAAGCTCGCCGGAGCCGGGGTCGCTCAGGCGGGCGATAAGTTGATACTCATCGGGGAGAAGGTTGAACGAGACCCGATTGATGATGAAATCATCCTTGGAAATGCTGGCCTCGTAGCTCTCGGCCACGATCTCGCCCTCGTTCGAGGTGCCGGTCACCTGTTTGCCTTTCCTGTTGACTATTATATCCACTACGTATTCGGCCTTGAACTTCTCGCCCCATTTATGGAACGGCAATAGCGACGAGTAGATTTTGTAATATATTTCGACTTCGAGGCTGTCCGATTGTGACTGGCGAAATACGGCATGGTCGACCCAAAAGGGTTGCTGAGCCAGCTCATCGGTTATTCCGGGGTTATCCTGCGCCGCCGCCGAGGAGTATGCCGCAACAGCGATTACAATCATGGAGCAAATTGTGCGCATATGACCCTTCATATTACAGGGTTGAGGATTATGCAAGAAAAAACCATCATTCAATCGTTTTAACTTGTGAAGGTCGGGGTTTGTTTCGCGCCGATATCACTCATATCTCAGGCATTCGATCGGATCGAGCCGGGAGGCTCTGGCCGCCGGGTAGATGCCGAAAACCAGCGCCACGCCAACCGAGAAACAAAATCCAATCAAAATCCAGAGGATGGAAATGTCGGCCGGAAGCGCGGTGGTTGCTCCAATAATCTGCCCGGCCGCCAGGCCCAATATTATGCCAAGCAGTCCCCCCAGCCCCGAAAGCGCCATGGCCTCAATCAGGAATTGCCAGAGGATATTCCTTCTCCGGGCCCCTACCGCCATGCGGATACCTATCTCCTTGGTCCTTTCGGTCACCGAGACCAGCATGATATTCATCACGCCGACCCCGCCGACCAGGAGTCCAATCGAGGAGATCACAATCATCACCAGCCAGATCGCTTGAGTGATCTTGCTCCAGATTTCAAGTAGATTTTCCTGCGTGAAAACGGCGAAGTCATCCGGGTCGTCATATTTCAGGCCGTGGCGGCGGCGCATAACCTCGGTCACCTGATCTATCGCTGTCGGCATGATCTGCGGCGAGGCCGCCTTCAATGTCAGCCAGAGCTCCTTCTCCTCGGGGTGAATCTTCTCGAATGTGCCATAGGGAATTGCAATGAATCGATTCTCGTCGCTGCCGGCAAATGCCTCGCGCTTGCCCATGACACCGACCACGGCAAATTTGTCGTTGTTAACCTGGATTATCCGGCCTAAAGCGTCCTCGCCGAGAAAAAGCTTGTCGGCAACGTCAAACCCGATAACGGCCACCTTGGCGCGCGATCTGACCTCGCCATCGTCGAAAAAACGTCCTTTCGCGACATATGCATTGCGGACAATCTCGTAATCGGGAAGGGTGCCAAAGAAGCTCGGATTCTTGATCTCGCGATCCCTGTATTTCGCGATATTGCCGCCGGGCCCGAAATAGAAATTTTGAGGCGCCGCGGCCACAATTGCAGGGCAGGCTTCCATGATCGCCTCGGAATCGTCAAACGTTATGCCCTTGCGCCGCCGCTCCGAGGCCGGCCTGTGTCCCATGACAATGCCCGGCTTGTATTTCGATACGTAAATGACATTCGACCCCAGCGACTCGATCTGCCTCGTCATGGAATTGTTGAGCCCGGTGATTACCGAAACCACCGTCAGAATGGTAAAAACCCCGATGAGCACGCCGAGGACAGTCAAAAACGAACGCAGCTTGTGCGCCCGAAATGTGCCCAGGGCCAACCAGAGGGCCTCTCTGATTTCGTGAAACGTCATCGTTTTCTTCTAACTAATAAAAATACGCAACCCCACACCAGGAAGAGCTCAACAATGGGCAGGATCGATGTCGATACTTTCATTTCGTCGGATGCCCAATTGGCGAGCACCAGTATCGTCAATATTGTCGCCAGCCCGAAAACCGGGATATATAAACGCCTGGGCCTCATTCATACCTTAACGACTCGATCGGGTCAAGGCGCGCCGCCTTGAGCGCCGGAAAAATGCCAAAAACCAGCCCAACGCTAGTCGCCACGGCCAGGCCGCTGGCCACCGCCCAGGTTTGTATCGAGGCCGGCAGCGGCGAGACTTTCCCGATAATAAGGGCCAGCGCGATGCCGAGCGCCACACCCAGCCCACCACCGATAATCGACAGAGTCACGGCCTCGACCAGGAATTGCCACAAAATATCTCGGCGCCTGGCCCCAATGGCCTTGCGGACCCCGATCTCACGCGTCCTCTCCGTGACAGAGACCAGCATGATGTTCATGATGACAATGCCGCCGACCAACAGCGATATCGAGGAGATAATAACAAGCACCATCCAGGCGACGCCCGTAAAGCTGTTGTAGACCTGCATCAGCGAACCGGCGGTCATTATGCCGAAATCGTCCTTTTGATTGTATTTAAGTTTGTGTCGGCTGCGCATGATCATCCGGGCTTCGTCCTGGGCTTCCTGAAGCATGGCCACGTCGCGGGCCTTGGCATAAACAGCGATAGTGCGGTGACGTCCAAAATATTTCTCGAACGTCGTCAGGGGCACGACAACCCAGTTATCCTGATTCTGGCCCATGAACGTGCCGCGCTCTTTTCCCACCCCGACTATTCGAAAATAATAACCTCCGACCTTAATGTCCTTACCCAGCGGCGATCCAAACTTAATGAGATTTTCCACGATATCGGGCCCGACTGTGCAGGCCGCCATGCGGTGGATTTCGTCGCTTTCGTCAAGGGGGCGCCCATATTCGATCTCGATATCGGAAACCTCGAGAAAATTGTAGGTCGTTCCCGAAACCCAGACGTCCTCGAGATACCTCGATCCGTACTTGACCCTCCAGGGCCGTTCGACCGAGCCGCCGACGTTTTCGCAAAGGACACATCCATTCTCGATAGCCCGCATGTCCTCGATAGTGATATCCTTGCGCTTCTGGGCGTTAATCCAATCCTCCTCCGAGGTGATTATGCCCTCTTTATCGATAATGAAGGTATTGGAGCCGAGTGAATTAATCTTGACCGCCACGTAATTATTCATGCCGTTGATGATGGAGACGACAGCTATCACAGTGGTGACACCAATGATGATTCCGATCAGGGTCAGGATCGATCGCATCTTGTTGGCCACGATCGATTGAAAGGCGATGACAACTCCCTCGAAAAATTGCATGGATTATACCGCCGCGACTTTTCTTTCCTCTTTTTCGACCTTGCCGTCGCGGATGAATATGGTCCTTTTTGTGTAAGCGGCGACATCGCGCTCGTGAGTCACGACAATGATGGTGTTTCCTTTTTCGTTAAGCCGCGTGAGGAGATTCATAATCTCAATTCCCGTGGTGGTGTCGAGATTGCCGGTCGGCTCATCGGCCAGTATCAGCGACGGATTGTTGACCAGCGCCCGCGCGATCGCCACTCTCTGCCTCTGGCCGCCGGAAAGCTCGTTTGGTTTGTGATGCATTCGGTCTGTCAGGTCCACCAACCTGAGGGCTTCTTTCGCCTTTCCCTTCCTTTGATCCGAGAAAGTGCCATTGTAGATGAGCGGCAACTCGACATTGTGCAATGCGGTCGCCCTGGGCAACAGGTTGAACGTCTGGAAAACGAACCCGATCTCCTTATTTCGGATGTGCGCCAGCTCATCGTCGTTCATGCTCGAGACAAGGCGGCCATTCAGCTCATAGGTTCCTCTGGACGGCGTATCGAGGCACCCTATCAGGTTCATCAAAGTCGATTTGCCGGACCCCGACGGCCCCATAATGGCGACATATTCTCCCCTCTCGATTTCGATGGAGACACCCTGCAAGGCATGGATATCCTCTGTGCCAACCCGGTAAATTTTCCAGAGGTCTGCGGTTTTAATCAGCACTTAGATCACCTCAAATTAGTCTATTCTGACACCGACGGAGTCGGCATCCGGCCCAAATTTGGGCTTCTGGGGATTGATGTGGTCGCCATGCTTGATAGTCCTCAGGGTTCGGTAAGGGCCGATTATGACACTGTCGCCATCGGCCAGCCCGCCTGTAACCTCGACATACTGCTGATCGCGTATTCCGGACTGCACCGGGACAAACATGGCCCTCCCCTGTTTGACAACGAATACCCCGTCGACATCCTTTTTCTTATTTTTCGAAAATTGACCCTCGGAAACGGATTCAACGGCGTTGGCTTCGCTTTTTCGTCCACCGGCTTTGCGAGTGATATCCTCCTTTTCGGTTCCCTCCGGCCTCATCACGACAGAGCCCGACGGGATTTTGACGACGTCATTGCGATAGGCCGTGGTGATGTCGACCGAGGCAGTCATGCCCGGTTTGATGTCGGGGATGGTGTCGAGTATCAGGACCTTGACCAGGAAGTTGGTTACCTGGTCGGAAGCACTTAATCCACCTGAAATGGAGGTCTTGGCCGAATTACCGACCTCGATGACGCTGCCCTTGAAAGTGGTATCGGGGAAGGCATCCAGCGATATCTTGACATCCTGGCCAACCTTAACGGAGGCGATATCGGTCTCATCGACCTCGGCCTCGATCTCTATGGCCGAAAGATCGGATATTGTCATGATAACAGTTCCCGGGGCATTCATCGTTCCGATGACGACATTTTCGCCGACCTCGGAATTGAGCTTTGTTATTATTCCGCTCATGGGGGCCCGGATCGTTGTCTTTTCGAGCTGATCCTGAGCACGATCCAATGTTGCCTCGTTGATCTGGACCTGGGCCAGGGCCTGGTCGTAAGTATTTTGCGCGATATCGAGTTGCGCCTGCGAGCTCAACTTCTTCTCGAATAGCCGGCGCTCGCGGTCGAGCGTAATGCGGGCGGTTTCGAGAGCCGATTGGGCCGACTGCAGGGATCCCCTGGCCTGGGCAACATCCATCTCGCGGGAGCGGGAATCGATCTGAACCAGAAGCTGGCCGGTCTTGACGATGTTGCCTTCCTTGATGGGCATCTGCTCGATCCTGCCCATGACATCGGCAGAGATTTCAACGTCGGCCTGAGCCTTGACCTTGCCGGTGGCGGTTACAACCGAGGTCAACTCCCCGCGGGAGGCTCCTTCAACCGTCACATCGATCTTCTTGACCGCGCTGGACTTAAGAGCCAGGATTACAAAAACGGCCAGGACTATCACTCCCCCAACGATAAATAACCACTTCTTGCGTTTCATTTAATCCTCCGAACTACTCCCTTCCCATCGCCTTCTCGAGTCGCGATATGGCCAGGTTATAATCAAACAGGGCCTGGACCTGGTTGGTCTGAGCCTGCTTTAAAGAAACTTCGGCGTCCAAGACTTCAAGAATTGTGGCGGCGCCGAGGTTATATTTTTCGCGTGCCAGGTTGACATCCTCCTGGGCGGCGGCCACCGACTCCTTAGCCAGGTCTAAGGCATCGCGCGATCGCTCCTTGTCAAGGAACGCCTGGCGAACCTCGAGCGCGACCTTATTACGAGAGTTTTCATAATTTGCGCGAGACGATTCCACGCTAAGCCGGGCCGTGCGCAAATTTGCGTAATCACTGAAGCCGTTGAAGATGTTAAGGCCCAGCGAGGCGTAAATCGTGCGGCTGGCGTTGGCCATGTCAAGGTCAGGCAGATCGGCCATTTTGCCGACCGAGGTGCTATGTGCCATACCGATTGAGAGGCTCGGCAGAAAGGCGCTGAAAGCAATCGTCTTGTTATCCTGCGCCACGAGTAAATCGAAATTTGATTTCCGATATTCCGGGTTCTGCGACAGGGCCTCCCCAAGGGCGGAATTGAAATCGATATCGAAGGTACGTTCCTCCATCGGCTCGGCGATTTCGTAATCGCGGTTGACATCGACCCCCATGACGAAGGCCAGATTCCCCTTGGCCAATTGATAAGTGTTGGTGGCGTCGACCAGGTCCAGTTGGTCGGTCGAGAATTGCACCTTGGCTTTCAAGACATCCGACATGGAGGCCGAACCCAGCTCATAGCGGCTCTGGGCCACTCTGAGGCGCTCCTCACCGCGCTTGACCGCGTCCTGGGCCACATCGCGAAGCATCTTGGCGCGCAGCAAGTCATAGTAATACCCCTTGACCTGCAGTACCAGAAGTGCCCTGGCGTTGCGGTATTCATAAAAGGAGGACTGGCGGTCGTGGCCGCTTCGTTTGACATTGGCATATGTGTATAGCCCCAGGCCGGGATAGCTGGCCCGGATATCGAGAGAGCCGGAATATAGATTTTCGTTGCTGTAAATCCTGCCTGTGCCTGGGTCGAACTGGGTTCTGATAGGCCAGTTATTCCTGGCGCCGACAGATATATCGACGGTCGGCAGTATCCCGCCCCAGGCGCTCTGCACCTGGCCTATCGAGGCGTTGTAGGCGTTGCGATAGGCTATCAGGCCGGAGTTGCCCTTCAACGCCGTATTGATGCAGTCATCGAGGGAAAGCGTCTGGGCGGAAACATTCGATACTTGAAAAACACCAGCTAACAACAATGTTAGAATAAAGTATGATATTGAAGACTTCATGCCCTATCTCCCTTAAGAGTATATTATGAAACCATTACTAATGCGCCGCTTACCGCAATTACTATGATCCAGGCAATAAATGAAATCGCTATTCCCTTGCCTGTA
>Ga0154764_1010_pt1 | contig 34176 bp, 26 predicted proteins | sample Rifle2008BG16ft_FD_105772 | JGI IMG/M metagenome (GOLD analysis project Ga0154764, IMG submission 105772) | candidate division Zixibacteria bacterium RBG_16_53_22
ATTAATGTGGTATTATTTATTGCCCCAGGCTCTTCGCTTATCTCCCGATTCGCTCTCGATGTCATGCTTTCCGCCGGTTAACCTTCAGATCCAGTCAAAAGTGTCAACCGAGGTCAGAAGTTTCGCACATCAGAATCGATATTCCCGTGAGTACACCATGGGCGTGAAATCCCCATTTCTACGTCAGAGGCAAATCAAAGACAAATGTCAGTTCAAATTCCCTATCAGTTTAAATTCATGGGAACCACTTTGCGGCAGACCGAATTCGCAGGCATGGGACAAGTAAGTGTTGCCTAATGTCTATTTGCATGCGGCTGAAACCATTCTCTCGATGCCAGCCGCCTTTTGAGATAAGACAGCTAAGGGAAATTTCAAGAAGATCAGGCCAGCAACAATATTATCACACCGGCGCAGGCTATGGCCGTTCCCAGTACCGCGCCGACTGTTATTTTTTCACCGAAGGCTATTTTGGTGATCGGAATCAGGAATATGGGTGTCAGGGACATAAGCGTGGTGGCGATACCGAGCTTGGCGTATTTGATCGATATCAACGACAGCCATACACCGATGAAGGGGCCAAAGAATGATCCCGCGGACAATGTCAGGAATGCCTTCTTGTCCCTATAACTGTTCAATGTACCCGGCATTTTGCCCCCGGCGATTGTGATCAGCCACAATATCAGGGCGGCGCATACGACCCTGATTACATTTCCGGAGAGCGCGGAAAAACCGCCCTCAAGCCCTTTTTTGGAAAGCACCAGACCCAAAGTCTGGCCGAGCGCGCCGCCGATGCCGAAAGCGATACCGACAAGCAATTTTCTCCGGTGGGTATTCTGGTTTCCTTTGCTTTTATCGGCCACCACCCATGTAATGCCGCCAACCGTTATCGCGATTGCCGACATCTCCACGAACCTCAGCGATTCTCCGAGGAATATCCAGGCCAGAAGCGCGCTCATGATCGGAACCAGCGACATGAGAAGCATGGACAAGCGAGGTCCGATGAGTACGAAAGCCTCGAACAGCATGCCATCGCCAATGATGAAGCCCACTATGCCGGAAAGCCCAAGCCATAGCCATCTCGCAGGGGAAGCCTCGACAGGTACCAGATTCCCGTTAACAACGAGGTGCGATAGTGAAAGCAGCATGGCGGCCACTACCAGGCGGCCGCGGTTGACATTTGCCGAGCCGATGCGCGATCCGCTTACAGTGAACATGGTTGACCCAAACGCCCAGCAGATGGCGGTTGCCAGCGCTGCTAATTCTCCATAATGGGCATTCACGGGCTGTCTCCGGCACGACAAGTACTTGTCGATTTTCGGCAATAGGCAAACATGGGCCTAATGATAGAGCCTCGAACTGGAAATGCCAAGCTCATTAAATTATTTTTGCCTACAAGATCACCCGGAGCTAAAACATATGCGAATCCGGCCCCGGCTGATATGACACGCTGATATTACGAAGGTATTGATGCGTTTGAGGAAAACGTGCTGCAGAGGATATGATTCGCCCTAACTTATCGCGTCAGAGGCCCCTTGTAGAAGTATCGTATTTAAGTTATAATAACGGCCATGAGAGCTCCCGAAGTTAGGAGAGAAGCATTAATCCTGCTGGCCGGGACTGTCTGGTCGGCTGTGGGAGTGGCCCTTGTTATAGTGGCAATGGGATGGATTCTTACGATACGCCAGAGTCGCGTGATTCCCGTCGGCGTCGGTATCGCGGCTGGGGTGGCCATTCATCGGTTTGGATTTTCGCGGCTGGCGGCTGTCAATTTGGGCAGGATTCGCGCCCAGTCGCCGGGGAAAGAGAAGGTCTGCCTTTTCGCTTTTCAAAATTGGAGAAGCTACTTGATGATAGTCGTCATGATGACAATGGGGTACGCGCTGCGGCATTCACCGGTGCCAAAAATATATCTGAGTCCCATCTATCTGGCTATCGGCCTGGCATTGCTTTTTTCCAGCTTTCGCTATTATCAGGCAATCCATTGATCTGATGATATTGATTATACCCGATATTTCGCAATGCCGACTCGCGGTCCGGAGAGGGTCGTCGATAAGGCTATAGAACGACAACGGCTCGCCGGGCGGATGAGGATCGTTGGAACTCGGAATCAAGGTGCGCTATCTTTATTGCCAGGATCCGCCTCCTTCGTCGAGAAAAGGCGGCTGGCAGGGTATCACTGCCGGAACTGGAGACGAGCTCATTCCCGCATGCGGGCAGTCCAAGCAATAGCGCAAAGTCGGTTGGATGCCTTTCAGGTAGCCTACGAAAAAGGTCAAATCGATTCCGTTGAAGGCGCAGTTGCCGTTGACATCACCGGCGGCATAGAAGGGAAATGCGATCGGCGGGCAATTACAGGAATCGGGTGGCGCGCTGCCGCCTTTGAGATATCTGATCCCATAAGTAACATCGATTCCGCCGGCAAAGCCGTCGCTATTGATATCACCCGAGATGTAATCGCAAGGTGGCGCCAGGGCATCGAGAGAAAACAAATATTCGGCGCCGCATTCGACACCGACGAATTGACTCGGGCCGACCCAAATCCAATATCGGCCGGCGTCCAATTGCGCCTGGATAGTCAGCGCGGAGCAGGCCAACGCCGTGGACCATTGCAGAATTTCGAAACCATCGCACGGCGACTGCTCGGATCCCTGCTCGATTATCATCAGCATAATATCGAATTCCGCCATCCCCTCCAATTCAATGGCTTGGGACGCATCAAGCTCGAATTCCATCCAATCGGTGTCGCGGGTTTCCAGTCCCTGATAGAGGAATGTGCCCGACGTGCCGAAGAAGATGCTATTGACCTGGATAGTATCCCATGTAATCGTGGAGCAGCCGGCATTGCTGATGTCGTTATAATTGTCGTAGCAGGTCGGTTCATCCTCGATCACGGCATTGGGCGGTGGTTGGAGATCGCATTGAGTCGGGAGAATCGATATCTCGAAGGCGTAATTCCCCTGGGCGCCACCATGGCCGTCGATAATGAAGTAATAAATATTGCCGGGATAAAGAACAACGTCGAAGATGGCCGCCTTGAGCCCGTCCGCACCGCAGGCATCGTCGCTGCAGGCGATTACATTGGGCGGCCCGTTCTGAAAGATATACAGCTTCGTATCGAAATCGGCATCGCACAAAGCGACCGAGACCGGCGCCTCGAATTGCGGAGAATAGGAATAGACGACATCGGGCGAGCCGGGAGACGCCAGGGGGCAATCGAAATCATAATCGTCGATATACCCGATAGTCGTGCCGGTCGAATCGAATGGCAACTGCGTAATGGCGGTTGCCGAATTGATATTGTCGCCACCCTGTATAGCGGTCCGGGGGAAAATTGCATTGAATGGGTAAATCGCACAAATCAGGAAAAAGGGGATCGCGCTTTTCATGGCTATGCCTCTGACCCTTTCAGCCACCCGCCATAATATAGCCATGCCTGGCGAATAATCAATGACTTTATCGCGTGAGCCGCCTCGCCTGTTCAAATCATTTTCGCCCGATAATTCCGCCTTTGATCAAGCGCCATTGACAGAGACGATATGGAAGTCATGGGAGTACCCAGGCAGAGGTGATGCTGAGGGCAATGCGGGATGCAGACGGCGATTCCCATCTGCATCCGCGATTTCTTGTTATATCGCCGGTTCCTGGGCCTCGCCGACCAACTCCCGCGGGTTCGCTGCACCGGTTGCCGATCCAGCCTCTTGCTGCCGCATATCGCCGTCCTTCGAGGTTTTTGTGAAGCGCGACAGAAGAGTGTAAACGACCGGAACCATGATCAGGGTCAGAAACGTGGAAAAGAGCATTCCACCAACCACGGCCATGCCCAGCGGACGACGCGACTCGCCGCCGGCGCCAAGACCGATTGCGATCGGCAGAACCCCGAAAATAGTCGCAAAGGACGTCATCAGGATCGGCCTCAGGCGAATCGATGCGGCATCCACCACGGCCTCCGTGAGGTTCTGCCCGCGAGCTCGCAACTGGTTGGAGAATTCGACGATCAGGATGGAGTTCTTGGTCACCAGGCCGATCAGCATGATCAGCCCGATCTGGGAATAGATATTCAGGCTTTGGCCGAATATGAACAATGTCAACAGGGCGCCGAATACCGCCAGCGGCACCGAAAGCAGAATAGTCAAAGGGTGAACGAAACTTTCGAACTGGGCGGAAAGCACCAGGTAAATAAACACGACCGCCAGCAGGAACATGAAATAGAGAGTCGAGCTCGAGGATTTGTACTCTTTCGACTGTCCCGCATATTCATGCTTTATATTCGATGACAATCTTCCGCCGGCAATGCGGTCGAGGTCATCGAGCGCCTGCCCGAGCGATACGCCGGGAACCAGATTTGCAGTGATTGTCGCCGAACGCACGCGATTATAATGATTCAACTCCTTGGGCGCGACAGTTTCCTCGATCTTAACGACATTGGCCAGCTGCACAAGCCCCGAGGCGCCGCGGACATAGATATCCCGGATGGCATCAGGTGTGGCCCGCGACTGGGGCCTCATCTGCACGATAACGTCATACTGTTTGGTGCCGCGCTTGAAATTGGTCACAGCTCGACCGCCCAACAGGGTCTCCAGAGTCGAACCGACATCGGTCACAGACAGGCCCAGGCTGGCGGCGCGCTCGCGGTCGATATTAATATTCAACTGCGGCTTATTTAGTCTCAGATCGGTATCCAGGTTTATGAGGTAACCCAGTTTCGAGGCCTCGCCCATCATCACACCGACAGCCTGGCTTAATTCATCGTAACTGTCCGCCTGTAAAACATATTCCACGGGGCTTGATGAAAATGCTCCGCCAAGGCTGGGCGGGTTGATAACGAATGCCAGCACTCCGGGAATCGAAAATAGCTGCGGAAAGAGCTCCTGGACGATTTGCTGCTGAGACTTATTCCGTTCTCCGCGCGGCTTCAGGGCCAGGAACATGAAACCATTGGTTACCTGTCCCGGGCCGCCAAAACCCAACCCGGTAGCGGTAAAAAGGGCGCGTGTTTCGGGCAACGACAATAGATGTTTTTCTATCTGTCGCATATAACTGTCGGTATATTCGAGCGTGGAGCCCTCAGGGGCAATGACGATTCCGAATCCGACTCCACGGTCCTCGGTCGGCACCAGCTCGCTCGGCAACAGCCTGAATAAAACTACGCCCAATATCACGACAGAGACTGCGCCGCTGATTACCCAGCCGCGATTTCGTAACGCCCGTTTCAGAGTACCGCGATAGAACCGGTCGAGCATTTCAAAAAAGGAGTCGAAAGACCGCGACGCCCAGCTCGTGCTTGTACCGTGAAGGGGTTTGAGTATCCTGGATGACAGCATCGGGGTCATTGTCAGGGCCACGAAACCGGAAATCAGCACCGCCACGGCGACTGAAACGCCGAACTCATTGAAGAGCCGTCCCACCGATCCTGTCAGAAATGCCAGCGGCACGAAAACCGCCACGAGGGCGACCGTGGTGGCAATTACCGCAAACCCGATTTCATTACTGCCATCGAGAGCGGCCTGCCGACGCTCCTTTCGCATCTCCATGTGCCGGTAAATATTCTCCAATACGACAATGGCATCATCCACAACCAGGCCGATAGCCAATACGAGGGCCAGAAGGGTGAGAATATTGATTGTAAATCCCGCAAAATAGGCAACCGCAAACGCCCCGATGATTGAAATCGGAATGGCCAGCGTCGGGATGGTCGTGGCGCGAAAACTTTTCAGGAAGGCCAGCACCACCAGCACCACGAGGCACAAGGCGATTATCAGGGTCTCGACCACCTGGGCGATCGAGTCGTTGATGAATGTCGACGAGTCGTAGGCAACATCCAATTTCATCCCCTCCGGAATCAGCTCTATTAATGCCGGGAGGGCGGCCCGGATTTCCGCGGCTACATCGACCGTGCTGGCCTTGGATTGTTTCACAATACCAAGGCCGACAGCCGGCTGGCCATTATAACGGGCGATGCTTCGTTCGTCCTCGGCGCCGACGCTGACGTCGGCGATATCGCGCAGGCGCACCACGTCGTTCTCCTTTTGAGAAACGATGATTGCGCCGAATTCCTCGGGCTTGGAGAGCTCGCCCCGGGTGCGAACTGCGAACTCGCGCGTCTGACCCTCGACTCTGCCTGCGGGGATTTCGGCGTTCTCATTGCGAATGGCCGTCTCGATATCCCTTGCTGTCAGTCCATAAGCCGCCGTCCGCAGGGGGTCGAGCCAGACCCGCATGGCATAACGGCGCTCGCCGCCGATAAACGCCGAGCCGACACCCGGCAGGCGTTGGATTTTCTCTTTGAGCACGCGGTCGGCAACATCGGTCAATTCCAGTCCGGTATAACGGTCGCTGGACAGCGCCAGCCAGACAATCGGCTGGGCGTTGGCATCGACCTTTGAAATGATCGGGTCGTTGACCTCCTGGGGAAGATTGCCGCGTATGCGCGAAACCCGGTCGCGGATATCGTTGGCGGCCTCATCGACATTGCGGTTCAGTTCAAACTCGATAGTGATCACCGAACCCTGTTCGCGGCTCTCCGAGGTGATCGTTTTGACACCCTCCAATGTCGCAAATTGCTCTTCGAGCACGTTGGTGACCTCGGTTTCGATAACGCTCGGGCTGGCGCCCCGATACAGGGTGACCACGGATATGATTGGTGGGTCGATATCGGGGTATTCGCGGACCGGCAGGCGGATAAATGCAATTACGCCAAACAGCACAATCGCCAGGCTCATGACGGTGGCAAACACCGGCCGCTGAATAGATATCTGGCTGAGTTTCATATTACTTCTCCCTTGCCATTTTCGAACGGCATTACGAATGAGTTGTCAATCACTGTTTCGCCTAATCTCCGGCCGATGACAGCCGCAATTATCACTGATGGCTCACATCGGCAGTCCGCAAACGGCCGAGAGGGGTCTCGATATCGAACTGCAATAATCAGCGCTTATCCGCGAATTTATTCCAGTCCCAGATTCCCCACTTCAGCGAATCGGGAAGCCTGAAGCCGCTCTGTTTCATCGTCAGCAATATGCTTCCCCGATGATGCGCCTCGTGCGAAATCAGATATGCAAGCGTGGGAATAACACCGCGCTTGAAATTGGCGACTTTCCCGGCATTCTCGATATAACCCTGCGATAGCCGCTGAACGGCCTCGCCCGAATGTTCAAGAGCCTTCAGCAGTTTCTTCTTGTCGGGGCTTTTCCCTTTTTCGAACCTCTCGAGGCCTGTCGCCAGCTTTTTGCTGGTCGCCTCCAGTCTCCAGACTCTGACCATATGCATATGAGCGAATTGCCGGGCGATATCCCTGCCGCCGCGCGTGCTTAAAGTGGCATCGAGAGCATTATCGGGGATATTTTCAATCGCAAACATGATAATGCGGTTGTGGGCCTTCCAGGTCTCGATAATCTGACTCTCGAGTTCGGTCAGCTTTTTTCCATTACTGATTCCCGGTACCGCCCGGATCGCTCTGAGTTGGGGCGTTTTGGGAGGCTATCACCAGGACCTTGGCGCCATCATAAAGTTTCTGATGCCCCGCCCTCACGACTTGCGTTCCCGGCTCCAATCCGGCGACAACTTCAACCGCGTCAGCCATTCTCGTTCCCAGTTTGACCCCAACCATAACCGCGGTGCTGTCGGATTTTATGACAAAGACGAAAGTCTGGTTTCCGGTGGCGAATACCGCCTCGCTGGGAATGGTAACGGCGTTAGGGCGCTCGTTCAGGACAGTCGCAATATTTGCTGACATACCGGGGCGGAATTTTCGTCCGGGGTTGGGAAGGCGGGCCACCACTCTGGCATTCCGCGTAGCGGGATCGACCACGGGTTCGACAGCGATGATTTTTCCATTAACCTGGTAATCGGGAAACGCCAATGTAGAGACAGTTACCGCGGCGCCACGGCTCAACTGCGATAGAAAACTCTCAGGGGCGGAAAAGCTCACCCTGATATCGTCGATATTAGCGAGATCCGCAATTGTCTGGCCGGTTCGCAGAAACGTGCCGATACTAACGCGCCGCGCGCCGATGATGCCATCGAATGGGGCTACGATATGAGTCTTGGCGAAGCGGGCCTGGGCCAGCGCCAGGTTTGCCTGGGCAACTTTCAAAGCGGCAGCGGCATCGTCCAAATCCTGGGGTGCGCCGGCGCCCTGTTCTACAATGGCCTTTACGCGATCGTATGTCGCCTGGCTCTGTGCCTGCAGGGCCTCGGCGCGGGCAACCTCAGCCGCGAATTGGGTATCATCCAGATGCGCTATGAGCTCTCCGCGTTTGACGACACTGCCCTCCTCGAAAGGCAGGCTGACTACGGCGGCGTCAATCTCGGAGACGATGCTGACCGCTTCATCGGCCTCGATAGTGCCGACCGCATCGAATCTATCCACAACCTTCTGCGATACTGCCTCGGCCGATTCTACCGGCGTAGGCGGTCTTGAAAACTGGCTTCCGGTGCCGTGCTGCTCGGAACAGCCGAAAATCGTCATGCCCACGAGAGCCGCGGCAAAGAAGATGCTTGTTGCATTCGAGGGAGCATTTATCTTGAATGTCGTGGCATTTCCGCTTCTTATCATAATAAAACCTCCATTATTTATTCGCGGTTAAGATATGATTTGTCCGAAGTTAGTTGTTGCAACGTGGCGGCCGCTTTGGCCGTGCGCACCAAAGTTTCATAGTGGCGCCGCTGTGCCACCGCCAGGTCCTCGGCCAGGCGCACCAGTTCAAACGCGGTCGAGCGTCCGTTTTGGAATTCAATAATCCCGATGCGAACCTGCTCCTGGGCGGCGTCAACACCGGCTCTCGCGGCGGCCAGCCGGTTCTGCCCGTGAGCCAATTCGCGATATGCCGAGCGGACCTGTTCCTCGAGTGCCCGGGATCCCTCAATAAAATGTTGCTGTGAGCCCAAAACCTCGGCTTTCAACCTGTCTTTTTCTCCCAGTCCCTTTCGAAGGCCGATTGGAATGACGATTTCCACGCCGATACTCCAGCCCGGGAATTCGCGCTCGGTGGCCTGGCTGATGGCGTCGCTGAAATTGCCGCCTCGTGTCGTTATAAGCGTGTCGCCCCCGAAAATGACTTCCCGCGGGGTCCCGGAAAGGCCGCTTCCTTCCAGAGATCCAACAAGGTCGACGCTGGGCAGCGATTCCCAGTTAGCGGCCTCGGCAAGGGATTGCGCCGCTTCCATGGAATGTCGGGAGGCTTTGAGGCTGCGGTTGTTCTTTATGGCGCGGTCGACAAGAATATCCACTGGTTCGATATCGAAATTATCGGGTGGATCGTCGACAGGAACGAAACGTGCCATCCTGGCTCCAGGCCGCACTCCAATCAGAGAGGCAAGCTGGTCGGACTGGCGATCGAGTTGTTCCTCGCTGTCGATAAGCGTCAATTCCTGGTCGGCGAGAAAGGCCCGCGCGCTGGCCACTTGATTGGGACCGATCAGGCCGGCCTGGGCCCGCAGCTCCGTTTCTCGCAGAAATGAATTGGCGCGGTCACGCGAAAGCAACTGGACAGCATAATTGCGTTCGGCCGCATAAAGATCCCAGTAGCCTCGTTCCACATCGGCCATGGTATTCAATGCCTGCTGGTCGTAGCGGGCGGTCTCGGCATCGAGTTGTCGTTTCGACCAGGCCAACTGCTTGCCGGCAGAGGCTGTAAATCCCCGCAAGAGCGGTTGACGGAAGCCGAGGCTTCCAAAGGCGTCAAATTCGGGATTGAGAAACGCAAAATCGGAATTTGTCTCCAGGCGGACTGTATTCATGGCCAGCTCGATATCGGTACCAATTGGCAATTCCATTCGCAAGCCGGAGCGGGACATCGTCTGCTTGAAATGAAGGACCGGCGCTCCGGAAAAGAACGATGCCGTTGGCTCCTCGCGATCGAGATAGTTTAAGTCGAAAAACAGCTCGGGATCGAAGGCGCCTTTCTCTCGGCGAACCGAGCCGCGCGCGGCCAGATATGATGCCTCCGCCCTGAGCAGCGGTGCCGCGTTCTTCAGGGCGTATTGCCGAGCTTGATCCAACGATAGGGGTGTCCCCTGGATTTGTTCGAGGATCACTCGCAAGGCGCTGTCGGGAATAGACGGCGTCTGACCATGAGTCGCATTCAATGGCATGACCGATATGCCAATTGCAGTTGCGGCGCAAAGAAGCCAGCGTGGCGAATTATGTCGTAGCCTCGGCTTTGCCAGCCACAATGATTTTAGCGCATGCAGGAAACCGCGCATTTTAAGGCCAGTCGCCTGGGGGCGGTTAGATATTTCAGGCGGCTCCGCATGCATATTTTCGGTTTGTTGATACAATGTGGCATTCGATTCAGGCCCCGCGGCCGGGTCGAAATGTCGATACATTTTGTTGACTCCCTTTTTCTCTTGCTATAACCATCACGGGACAGCATGGTTCCCGCAGTCAGCCTGATTTTTGTGCCCGGGCATCATTAATTATCAAAAGCATGATTTTCAACGACTTTGGCGCCGCCGGGCGGAAGAGAAGGTGATTATTATGCTCCCCGGCAGAAGGGATTATAATCCGATTTTGCGATGGCTGGGGGGTTCCGAAAATGGGGCTCGTAATCTCATTCGGTCAATTGATAAGCAATTCCTCGCTCCGGAACGCCCCTCGACAATTGGTTGGGCGGGCGCTCTGAATAATGCAACATATCCTAAACCATGAAAACGTTGCAGATTGAAACGGCATGAGCACAGCCATCTTGACAACAGATAATAATAATAATTCTGTCGATATAAGAAGTAAAATGGAGGTTTTATGCTCTGGATATTGATGCTTTTGGCTGTGGGCGTATGCGGAATCTTGGGCTTTTATGATTCTCTGTATGGTTTCGGTGAACTGATGCGCATGATAAACTCTGGCATTCTCATCCTTCTGTCATTGGGTCTGCTTCTGAGAACATGGGTGAAGAAAAATCTCGGGAAAACGGAGAAATTGATGGAAAGAAATCTCGAGCTGGAAAAAAGGGTGGAGGAGCTTTGCCGGCTGGCCAATAATCAGAAGAGAGAAGCGACACCATCTCATCACTCGTCTCTTTGACCCGGTTATGATTTTCAAGCCTCCTGGTTTGATCGTCGGAGGCGGGCAGGCATTCGATCTCTCCTCGCCGAGGAATCTGCACACCATGACACACGGAAATAAAGGGATGACATTGTTGGAGCTGGCGATAGGAATATTGCTCACCGGCATAGTATTGTCCGCGGCTTTTTCATTATACATTACCCAACAAAAGCAGTTGATAATTCAGGATGAGATTACCGATGTGCAGTCCAATATCCGGGCGGCGACTGCCGAGCTGGCCACCCAGATCCGCCTGGCCGGGTTCGAGCTTCCCGAGGGCTTACAGGCCATACAGGCCTACAATACAAATCCCGACACCATAATATTAACCTATGCCTCTCCTGATTTTAGCCAAGTCAAGACGGAGCATCAAATGCCAGACCCCTATTCCGTTTTGCAATGCGATGGGCATGACCTATCCAACCTCAGGGATAATGAATGGGTTTATATAGCTGATCCCATTTTAGGAATGGGTGAATATTTCCTGGCCACGGCGGTTGATTACTCATCCTCCAGTATCCAACACGGCACCATGGCACTCAGTCATTCATACCCGCCAGACAGCAGGATTCTGAAGATCATGCAATTCAAATACTACGTCGACATGTCCGACTCCAGTCACCCGAATCTAATGCGCCAGGTCAATAATGAAGCGCCCCAAGTATTCGCGGAAAATATCACAGATATGCAGTTCCGATACAGTTTATCATCACTAAATGTCGTGGATGTCCCCATAATCGATAACATGATCAGAGAGGTGCTGATATCGGTCGCTGCCAGGACCGATAAGCCGGATCAGGATTTTCAGAATCAATATAGAAGGAGAACTTTGACCACAAGTGTCAAAGTCCGGAATCTCGGCATTAATTGAACAGCGGTCTTGAAGAACGCGAAAGCATAGCCCTTCCTGATAGTTAATGGGTCAATCATTAGTCCTCCAACGCTAATAATCGCTCGCAGCAAATATATCGCTGCGATATATGTCAGGCGATATCGCAATTGGTCATACCGTCAAATTTCGAATATCCGGTTGTATACACACTTTAAAAATTAAAACCAAGTCTGGGCTTACCTGAGGAAGCCCTATCATATCTTATTTCTTGGCTTCAGGGCATAGCCATCGTCTTGGCATCACATTTTTGGCAATTCCAGGCACACCTGCCGACTCCGAATCGCATTTTATCGCCGCAGAGCCACCCGAGCGCCGATTCGGGCGGCACTTTTTGCTTGGCGGGTCAGCGGTTGACCCGTATTATCAATTGGACGTCGTGAATAATATGAATGCGGGCGGTTTTTGAGCGTTTGGCCGGTAAGGAAACAAAGTGTTGAGGGAATATCAGATGGACAAATTCGTGCGCATAAGAACAGATAAGGGTGTCAGTTGGGGTATTACCGATGGGGCTCGTATCGAGTTGATCGATAATGCGCCTTGGCATGCTTATAAAAATATCGGTGAGACGGTTCCGTTTGAATATTCCAGCCTGGCCTCTCCGGTGATTCCGTCCAAACTGGTATTTATCGGCCTAAACTATAAAGATCATATAAAGGATATCCAACTCTCGAATGGCATTCCCGATGAGCCGATTATCTTTATGAAGCCGCCGACTGCCGTTATCGGGCCGAACGATGACATTCCCCATTACTCCTGGCTGGACCGGATCGATTTCGAGGGTGAACTCGCAGCGGTGATCGGCAAAAAAATATTCCGCGCCAATCCGCATCAGGCCAGGGATTCCATCCTCGGTTTCACATGCGTCAATGATATCACCGCGCGCAATGTCCAGCGGAAAGACGGGCAATGGACCCGGGCCAAGAGTTTCGATGGTTTCTGCCCGGTCGGCCCCTGGATTAGTGTCGGCATAGACCCGTTGGACTTATTGATTGAAACAAGAGTCGATGATGTGGTAAAGCAATCGTCGCGAACATCACAACAGATATGGAATATCTATGAATTAGTGGCGTTCATTTCCGGCATAATGACGCTTTTTCCGGGAGATCTCATTTCGAGCGGAACTCCCCTGGGAACGGGCCCGCTGGCGCCGGGAGACCAGGTCAGCGTGACCATCCAGGATATCGGCACGCTCAAGAACGGCGTCGTCTATACGTCGTAAAGCCCGCTCAATTGACATAGACGCCGTCAAGCGGCCAACGCTGGTAATCGTTCTTCCAGATTCGCGTCAGGTCCTGTTCGATGACCTGGGATGTTTTGGAAATTCGCTGTTTGAGCATTCGCTGATGCATCTTCTCGAGATGGAAATCGATTATATCCTGATCAAAAGGCAACAACTGGGGGTTCATGAATCTTATGGCGCCGTTGCAATCTCGGCCGGCGACAAGCTTGTTCTTATTGAATGTGCTTGGCGAAAATGGAACATCCAGTATCCCTTCCTGAAAAGCCCGGATCGCGCCTTTGGCCAGCGAACCCTGACCGAGAATTTCGATCGACTGCATCACGGCGGTAACTTGTCTTTCGAGGATGCGAACTTCCTGCTGAATCATGTCGATATCAGGCTTGGTATCCCGGGCAGCCTTGACACCTCTTAAAGTAATCTGCAGAGCCTCGGCGTTGTCCTCTTTGGCAGGGATATGAATGGCCTCGACCGGGGTCTTGACCATGAATTTGGTGGCCTTGGCCAGGGTCCCCGTTATCGAGGAATTGAAAATCATTTCGCGGGCCTTATCGACATCTTTCGGGAAGGCTGCCATGTAGTGATGGTATACGGTCGAAACGGTGCAATTGGGATATCCGTATTTGGAAAGATAGCCCCGAGTCAATTTATCGAGAACGCGGATGGCGGCGATATCCTGCGAGCGATTCCCTTGTTCGGCGACACTGACGCTGATGCACGAAACCCCCGATTTAGCGGCTAGAACGGCCTGGACAATATTGATGCAGATCGCGATTGTGGGTTCGATCAGGCTGGTGGTGAGAGGCCCGAAATATTCCCGATTGATGATGACCCCGTAATTTTTATTGTACCACTCGGCCAACTTGTCGACATATTTCCACAGCTTCAAGCTGGTTACCGGGGAGGTCAACTTATCATAGGGATAGAGGTAGCAAATGAATCCCCCCTCGACCGAACTGGCACCGCCGGCCAGGCCGATTTCATAGGTCAGCCGGTGGTCCGGCGAACCGGCCCGAATCTGGAAAGGCGTATCGATGGCCTGAAGAATCTCCTCCATGCCCTGGACACCATGTATCGGCACGGGGTATCCGTTTAGAAACGACACCTTGCCTTTCTCGGTCCTCAAGACGCCGGCTTCGGCCATAGCATACATGTTTTTCCGGCTGGCGGCATCGAGCTGTATGGACGAGACGTCCAGTCCATTTTCCCGCAGGTATTTCAAGATTGATATTTCGTCGCTCACATGAGCCACGCCCGTGCGCGGCTGCAGAAGAGGTCGGTAGTCGCCCGCCTGGCTGTCAGTTATCAGTTTGTGCAGGTTTTTGGCCAGGTTGCCGTGGTTTTTCTTGATATCGGTCTCCAGGACTTTCAACCCGGTCGGCCACGATGCCAGGACCTCGTTCCTGATCGCTTGAAATTCCTGATCGGTCATTTTGTCATCGGTGACCGTATCCAAATAAGGGATTTCTATCGGCGTGTCGATATCCTGACGGTTAACCTCTCTTTTCTTGATACCCAGATTATGAAAATCCTTCATCAGATTTTCGAGAATCGTTTCCCAGGTGACCGGCTTGGGTGCGACGAAACTAAAACCCATCTGCATGAATTTCTTCACGATGGCGTGCCCATCCTCTTTGACAGAGAGGTTGCCGCCGAGATACCAAACCCTGGGGCTGTCGCCACCCATCTGAAATGCGCTCAGCTTGCGCGGGAAATCCTCGAAATATAATTCCGAATGCCCGTTATTGCACGATATGAATATGGCGTCGAAATTCTTGGCATGATAGAAGAAATCATCGAGGGAGTTGCCGATCCCGATATTTTTGACAAGGAATCCGGCCTCCCTGAAAGCGATAGTCAACAGCGCCATGCCGACTGAATGAATGTCGTCGCCGACGCTGCCGATGAGCAAACGGTACGATTTATTCATACTCAAACTCTTCGGTAAAATGTATCAAAATTGGCAAATTAACTTCCCTATAAAGAGTATATCGCCGCGTCCAGGCAATTGTTAACGGCCGTCTTCACCAGGACATCGATCGAATCGACCAGCGGGACAGGCACATCCTCCTGCCTTATCACCAGCGGCAATTCGGAACATCCGGCGATAATCGCCTCTGCGCCCTGGGCGATCAATATTTCGACCGCCGTCATGAATCTTCTTTTCGGCTCACCGGTTACGTGTCCCGTCTTGATTCCCCATTCCTCATAAATGGGCTCGGTGAAATAGCGCTTCTGATCGGCCTCGTTCAAAATCGTGGTTTCGATCCCCACGGCTTTGAATTGGTCCTGGAACAAGCCCAGAGTGATAGCTCCAGTCGAGGCTATCACGCCTGCTTTTTTGACATGCGGGAGTATGGTCTTAGTGTGGCAGGCTGTTTCCGAAAGCACGTTGATGATCGATGCTTTAGACTGTTCCTGAAGCCGTTCGTGGAAATAGTGCGATGTAATGCAGGCGATGATTATATAATCGACGTCGAGCTCGTTGAGCAGCCTGATCGATCTCTGAAGCTCCGGCAGGGGGCTGGGCCCGCCGTATAGAATACCGCCGGTGCGGTCCGGAATGGCCGAATTATTATGGACAAAGATTTCAATATATTCCTGATCGGTCTTGGCCGGGGTCAATTGAACCACGCGATCGAGCATATATGCGCCGGCAACGGAACCCATTCCGCCAATAATCCCCAGTTTTTTACGGCTCATTAAAGATTCTCCAAAAGAAAGATAAGATTACCATCTATTCCAGCAATTAGCCTTTAACTGCGAGTATATTTTGGATATTAAGGTTTTTGGTCGCGTTCTTATTCTATCAACATAAAATGCAGGAGTCCGCAACACCTCTGCAAAATGGCCTTGACATAATAAGTTCTCGTGTCCCAATAATCAAGCTTTTTCAGAAGGCCGGTCTGGCGATTTAAGCCTGTAACTATCCGGCCCTTACAAGGTTTCTTATCGGCAAGTTCGAACGAATCCATGAACAATGGCATCACAACGGCGGTTCCCGGTCTCGAGGATGCCCAGGGGAGATGAAAATCGAGCATTTTCCTCGAATCCCTTTACCTGCCGGACAACCGGCTCAAGCTGTTGATGATCGATGATGGCAACCTTGCCGGTCCCGCCAGTGGCCGTGACGATTGCCGCTGAAAATCCCGTTCTTCGCATAAGAATCTCCACTATCTGACAAAAGTGCTCGACTTCAAAGTCACCCCATTCCGCCCAACCATTTATGCGGCCATGATCACGCCAATAGCATGATATTTTATGCTTGACGATTTGGCAGGCCATCGAGTAATTTTTGGTCCTCAGGATAATCAGTTTGCCGCCCTTGAGATCGAATGGGCTTGACGGCACATTGGTTGGATTTTGACTGAATGCAGACTTTAGAGGTTTGAACAATTGGCGAAAATTCGAGTGCTATTAATCGAAGATAACCGCCTGTTGCGAGAAGGCATGGATGCCATGCTCAACGAGCAGCCGGATATCAAGGCTCTATCGGCATCCGGCAATGGCGATGCCTTTGAAAAAGCAAAGAAGCTGAAACCGCATGTTGTCCTCCTGGATCTCGGGCTGAAGAGTCAGAACAGCCTTAAGGTGGTGGAACAGATAAAGAAGAGATTTCCCGGAACGGAGGTCGTTGTGATGGATCTGATCCCGGTGCATTCCGATGTCGTCGAATTTGTGAAGGCCGGGGTTTCGGGTTTCATTCTCAAAGATGCCACTCTTGACGATTTCTTGCACACTATCAGGTTGGTCGCCCAAGGATCAAAGGTCCTTCCTCCGCCTCTAACCGATTCCCTGTTTTCCCATATTGTCGAGCACGCTGTCCAAGCCGGGAAGGTAGATCGCTTGATAGAATCTGTCCGCATGACCAAGCGAGAGCAGGACGTAATCGATTTAATAGCCCTTGGACGAAGCAACAAGGAAATCGCCGCGGAACTAAATATTGCCATTCACACAGTTAAGAGTCATGTACACCATATCCTGGAGAAGCTGGCCCTGCACACGCGGCTTGAGTTGGCCAGTTTCGCGCATACCAAAGGCATGGTCAGCAAGACCTCCCGCCGCAAACTCGAGAATCGCCTATAGCATCTCGACCAAACGAACTAACTCCTTTATCAATCCTTTGAGCGATTGACTCGCTGGCCAATTTAGAGTATAATGATATATAGATTCGTAGCGTTCTCTGGAAGACTAAAGGGGGCTTCCAGGGAATCTAAATTTTCGGGCGCGAAATCATAAGAATGACAGTCTCCGGATCAAGGGGGCTTGCCAGGTGACTCATTTTTGCTTTTCAGCGATACCTGACGACTTGAGATAGTGGGATCGCAAGATCGCGGACTTTTAATCCTGGATCAGGGCTAATTCCGATTCAAGATTCGCTGCGGAAAAACAATACGATGCAAGATGATATTAGAAGAAAGAACTTTGAGACCAAGGTCCTGCCGCACTTACGCGATCTTCGGCTGACCTCTTTGTGGCTTACAAAGGCGCGCCCTGATTCCGTGGACCTGGTGCGGAAAGCCCTCAACAAGGCTTATAAATTATGGCGCCCGTCCATCTCCAATTCCAATTGCAGGATTTTATTATTCAAGGTCTTGACCTGGCTTTTTTTTGACGGCATTCAAAAGGGACCGGGTGTCTTACCCAGGAACTGCCAGCGAAGTTTCAGCCCATACGTCTCTCATGACAGGCTGACCTCGATGGATGAGGATCCGGCGAGCGCTGTCAAGAGAACGATTGTTCGTCTGCCGGTTGAAGTTGGGTATGTCAATTTTCTGTCGAAGCTGGAGGGGTTTTCACCTGAAGATATCGCCGAAATCGTCGGAGTCAAGCTGGCCGGCACCGAATCAGGGTCTGAGCATGGATCCAGGTTGCTGCAATCGGAGCCCTTCACTTACGGCGGTCAGGGTTAGCTTAGAGGGCACGCGAGATTTGATAATCGCGGGTGTGCATATTTCTTTGATTTAGGACGCACTGGATTTTGGCAAGACAATGCAAGACATGTTGGAGAGACCAATGACCAAGGGTGGAAAAATGAGGAAGATCATCACATTAATATTCATTGGTCTGTTCCTCGCCTCTACGGCAGTGGCCGGAACGAGACCAGCCGGCTATTACGGCATAGGACCGAGAGTCGGATTTACGGTTAATCCCGACCAGATTCATTTTGGGGGTCATGTAGACTTCGGCGAGATTGCCAACAATTTGATGATGGTTCCAAATTTGGAAATTGGTATTGGCGACAATCTGACTACGATTGCTCCGTCCTTTGAGCTCGATTATCGCTTCCGCTCTGACTGGGGAGTCTGGTCGCCATATCTGGGCGGTAGTGCGGGACCGATTTTCTATTCCCCCGAGCACGGTGGCAGCGATACTCAATTTGGCTTATATATCCAGGGCGGGATCATGAAGGGACTTTCCGGCAGAAATTCGGGATATTTTTTCCTGGAAGCCAAGCTTGGGTTAGCTGACGCACCGGACGCCAAGTTTACGGCCGGTTGGACATTTGGCAGATAAGCCGCGCTCACATGGAAGAAACATACGACTTGACCACGAGGATTCTTTTAGAAATCGCTGGCTAAATGGAGAGCATCACAATACTATTCCAGGCAGCAACGTGCTAATTAGGGTGAATAAAGAAATAATATGAATACCTGTCAAATATGATATAATGGCCGGGGCTACTGACTGACGAATCGACCCAGTGGAATGGAGAATTAAGGCAAAAAAGGATGCGCAAGTTAAGTGTCGGAATAATCGATCTGGTCGCGAAGGCGCCGACTAAGGCATTCTGGAGCCGCGTCATGAGCCCGAATTTCGCCAGTATCATGCCCCAGGTTATCGGCACATGGTGCGAACAAGCGGGGCATGAGGTTTCGCTTGTTTGCTACACCGGCAGGGAGAGCCTCCTCGAAGAACTGCCGGAAAAAGTCGATATCCTCTTCATCAGCGCTTTCACCCACGCGGCACATCTCGCATATGCATTGAGCAACCTGTTTCGTTCTCGTGGGGCGGTTACGGTAATCGGCGGGCCCCATGCTCGATGTTATCCGGATGACGCCAAAAGGCATTTCGATTATGTTCTCGGCTTTACCGATGAAACATTAATCCTCGATGTCCTTCGGGATTGTACACGGCATCGGCCCGAGGGTATCTGCCTTAGCGCCGGACAGCATCCAAAGCATCTCCCCGGTGTTGAGCAGCGTTGGAGATTCGTTCAGCAAACGCTTCGAAAAGCGCCATTCTTCAAGATTGTGCCTTTGATCAGCAGTTTGGGATGTCCTTACTCATGCGGATTCTGTATCGATTCATCGGTACCGTACCAGCCGCTGGATGTCGACATGATTAAGCATGACCTGCGTTTTCTTCTGGGGAAACTCGACCGACCGCATATTGGCTGGCATGATCCCAGCTACGGCGTCCGTTTCGATGATTGCATGGACGCGATCGAGGAGGCGGTACCCCCCGGCCGAATCGATTTCATCGCCGAGACCACTTTGTCGCTCCTGTCAGAACCGCGGGTGAAACGACTCAAGAGAAACGGATTCAAGGCTCTATTGCCGGGTATCGAATCGTGGTATGATTTGGGCAATAAGTCGAGAACGAGCAAGATAACGGGGATGGAAAAGGTAAAGCAAATTTCCGAGCACGTTAATATGATTTTAAGGCATATTCCATACGTACAAACCAATTTTATCTTTGGGCTAGATATCGACAATGGACCGGAACCATTCAGGCTCACCAAGCGTTTTATGGATCTCACACCGGGAGCATTCCCGGCCTATTCGCTGATGTCGGCATTTGGACAGGCGGCGCCTCTTAACCTGGAATATCAACGGGCCAATCGCATTTTGCCGTTCCCCTTTCATTTCCTCGACAACAATGGCGCTATGAACGTAAGACCATTGAATTATGCCTGGCCCGAATTCTACGATCATATTATCGACGTAACCAGGCATTCCTTTTCGCGGCGCATGATTCTGCGCCGCTTTGCCGCCACCGGCGCATGGATTCCGCGATGGCTTAATGTCGTGCGCGCAATTTCGTCGGAGGGTTTCGGCAGAATCAGATATTTCGAACAGGTGAGGCAGCGGCTTGACTCCGATCGGCAGTTCAGACGCTTCTTCGAACAGGAGACTACCGAAATCCCGGGGTTTTTCATTCAGCGGATTCGTCGGGCCCTGGGCCCATTCTGGGAATGGCTGCCGGATGGCGCCTTACACCATAATCCAAATGCTTATCTTGAGTCAGCGGAGAAGCAGGAAAAGTTAAGATACTCCGATCCGGCCTATTGCGCGAGATCATCAAGCTAATCCAATCAGGATGTATCTCACGCTTAAAGCCGGATCCACATGATATCATTCAACGACGCAGGATCATCGATAGCCTGTTGACAAAAGGAGGGCACATGAAGAATGTCGATTTGCCAGACGAAATAGAAAAGATCAATTCTGAACTTCTAAAAAGCGATATACACATTTATCAGCGGCCGAGCAGGGTAAAAAGCATCTGGCAGCTTTGCAACACCCTGATTCCGTATTTTGCGCTTTTGACGCTGAGCTTTCTGGCGATGCAGGTTTCATTCTGGCTGGCGCTGCCGGTAATATTCATTACGAGCGGATTCTTGATACGCACGTTCATAATTTTTCACGATTGCGGGCATCAGTCATTCTTCCGTTCGCGGAAGGTCAACCGTTTCTGGGGGGTCATTACGGGATTTTTGACTTTCACCCCATACCATTATTGGAAATCCAACCACGACCGGCACCACAACACCTCCGGCAACCTCGACAAACGCGGCTTCGGCGACGTTTGGACAATGACAGTGGCGGAATATACCAAAGCATCCCGCATGGAACGCCTTAAGTACAGGCTGTATCGCAACCCGTTCGTGATGTTTTTTCTGGGGCCGCTGCTCATCATCATGGTTACCCACCGTATCCCCAAGAGCAACGTCGACAAGAAAGAGCGCAACAGCGTATACCTGACAAACGCCTGGATTTTCATTTTTGCGATAGCGATGAGCCTGCTGATCGGCCCGCTGAATTACCTGGTCATCCAGATTCTTACGCTGTATATAGGTCTGATCGGCGGGGTCTGGCTTTTTTACGTGCAGCATCAGTTCGAGGACGTTTATTGGGCCAGGGCCGAGGAGTGGAACTTCATCGAGGCATCGCTCAAAGGCGGCTCGTACTATAAATTGCCAAAGATAGTCAATTGGTTCACCGGCAATATCGGCTATCACCATATTCATCACCTCCTGACAGGAATCCCCAATTATAATCTACCCGGCTGCCATGAGGAGACCCCGATTAAGAAGGTCGTGAAACCGACAAAGTTCTTCGTCAGCCTGAAAGGCCTCAGTTACCGTCTCTGGGATGAGAACAACGGCAAACTGGTGGGTTACCGGGAAGCTCGAAGAGGCGGGCATAAGCGTGATTACGCCTCCTCATGAATGGAGCCATTTAGTAACTCCTGCATAAAAAAGGGCCAGGCGTCTTGCCTGGCCCTTATGCGTCTCAACTGTGAGACGGCGGTTTTCGCTGTTAATAACGGGAGCCGTTGCCCCGGCCGCGATTTTCCGGGCGGGGGCGGGCCTCGCTGACAGTTATCGCGCGGCCGTCGAGGTCTTTGCCATTAAGATTGGCTATGGCCGTGTCGGCTTCCGATTTGTTCGGCATTTCAACAAAGCCGAAACCCTTGGACTCGCCGTTGAACTTATCTTTAATGATGTTGGCGGTTGATACCTGGCCGTGGCTTTCGAATGCCTGGCGAAGGCTGTCTACTTGTGTCTGATGCGATAGATTTCCGATGAAGATATTCATCGTTTTCTCCTTTTTTCGTTCATCCCGCTACTCGCTTTAATACAAAGCAAAACTTTGGCAAAATAAACAGGTTCTTGCGCTTTAACGCGCATGTGACTCCAGGATTAATATTTTGCCAAGGATTGGTTTTAAGGCAAGGCTTGAGAAAAATTAATTGAGGAGATTGTTAACAGGCGCCAAGATAACGTTCTGATTCGCTATTGTCAATGTAATTCTATGGAAATCGATCAACGCGATATGGTTTGGATGGTTACGGGACACTATCAGCCCATCCAGAACTCCGACAGAATCGATTAAAATACCATTAAGCGAGAAAACTACGGCACCCTATATACAATCGAATTTATATTCATGCCTGCCCCCACCGAGGCCATGATGACGATCTCGCCACTTTGCAATTGATGATCTTTGAGTTTGCCTTTGGCCATCATATCGAGCAGGGTGGGCAGGGTTGCCACGGAGCTGTTGCCAAGGCGCGATATGATCATCGGCATGACGTGCAAAGGCGCGTTCGCGGCACTGTATTTGCCATAAATGCGCTTTAGAATGGCTTCATCCATTTTGGCGTTCGCCTGATGGATAAGCACTTTGCCGACCTGATCGAGCGTCATTCCAATCTTGTCCAGGCTCTCCTTCACGACCAACGGAACCGTGCTGATCGCATACTGATATAATCTGTGTCCGTCCATTTTGAGGTAGAGGTCGGAATCCTGGCATTTGTGATTATAGGTCTTATCCATCCTAAGCATGAAGGCGTGTTCGAGAGTATCGGACCTGACAGCATGCGATAATATGCCGATCGGCGGGCCGCTGTTTCGGGCCTCCAATATTACGGCGCCGGCGCCGTCGGCGTAAATCATGCTGTCTCGATCATGGGGATCTGAAACACGGGAAAGGGTTTCGGCGCCGATTATCAGGGCTTTCTTAGCATCACCCGACTTAAGGAAGTAGTTCGCCTGAATCACGGCCTGCAGCCAGCCGGGACAGCCGAAAGTGATATCGTAGGCGACCGTCCTGGGGTTGGCTATTCGAAGCCTGTGCTTCACTCTCGACGCGACCGTGGGGACGATATCAGACCTTCTGTTATCCGCCCTGACATCGCCGAAATTGTGGGCGACGATTATATAGTCGAAACTTTCCTTGTCGGCGCCCGATGATTCCAGGGCGTCCTGCGCCGCGAGAAAGGCGATGTCGGAAACGACCTGATCATCGGAGACATATCTTCTTTCGGTTATTCCCGTTATTTCCTCTAATTTCCCGATGATCTCTTCGTTTGATTTTTCGAATTTTCCTCCGTCCGAGTCAAGGAATTCGTGCCGCAGAAAATCCTCATTTGAGATCTCCCTCGGCGGTATATAGCTGCCGGTCGCGGTGATGACGGAATAAGTTGTTTCATTAATCATTACTATGTTTCCCGTTGAGATTAAAATGTCCGCCGCTTTACAAAAATGAGGCACTTAGATTAAATATTAGCCATCCATTCGTATTTGACAAGCACTTTTCGATTTTCGCGATTATTTCATCACAGGCCATCATTCCATTTTCAGTTATGAGAATACGGAATTCAGGCAATTTGCCTGCCAATTCGATCGAGAAAAGAGCGCTACGGGGGAATTGGAGTTCTTGGTCTCTGCAAATCAGCCACAGAATTCGCAATCTCTGAGGGGCGATAATCGGGCCATACTTTCCATTATGAATTGCATACTTGATAATTTCAAAATAACTGACACATGATTATGGAGGCAAGACAAATCATTCACAAGTTATTGAGAAACAATGGCGGCCCGGCAATCGCACCGCGACCAAAGATTACGTGTCGAGTCTTAAGGTTCGAGCGTCGAAATGATCTCCGCCAGACAAAACATGTCAAAGCACTTGTCATCTTCAGCGCCTTTGACGGATAGACGATAGTACTTGCCTATTTCCTTAAATTTGTTATTTTATAGGGCAAAATATTCAATTTCGAGTGAATTCGTGTATTTAAACATTAGCCCTAAAATAACCCGGCCCAAAGATCGAAACGCTTCGAAGCTCCAGCCTGGCATTAGAAAAGACTTCCCCTGTCACAATCAAAAATCAAACCGTTGATAATCGGTGATTTAATTGCATCCATTCCCATCGTTCAAGGGGGAATGGGCGTTGGCGTTTCTCTCTCCAGGCTGGCATCGGCCGTTGCCAATGAAGGCGCCGTAGGTGTCATAGCGGCGGCTGGAATTGGAATGAGGGAAGTCGATTTTTATTCAAATTACCTCCAAGCCAACACACGCGCTTTACGACGTGAGATCCGCAAAGCCAGATCGATGACAAGCGGCATCCTTGGCTTAAATATCATGGTGGCTTTCACGAATTTCAGCGAACTGGCTGCTACGGCGATGGAAGAGCGGGTAGACATCATATTTTCCGGGGCAGGATTGCCACTGAACCTCCCGAAGTTTCGCCTGGCCGGATCTAAGACGAAACTCGTGCCAATCGTATCATCTGGCCGGGCAGCGAGCTTGCTCTGCAAGCACTGGCTCGCCAAATACGATTATCTGCCTGACGCTATCGTGGTGGAGGGCCCGAAAGCAGGAGGTCATCTTGGTTTCAAGAAAGAGCATATCTTCAATCCGGAATATGCGCTGGAGAATTTAGCTCGTGATGTTATCGAGGAGACCGGCGTTTTTGCGATACGCTATGGCAAGAAAATACCCGTTATTGCCGCAGGGGGGATATACACCGGAGCGGATATCAGGAAGTTTATGGATATGGGCGCCGATGGAGTCCAGATGGGCACGAGATTCGTGGCCACCGACGAATGCGATGCCGACATAGAGTTTAAGAAAATGTACATAGATTCAAAGGCGGAGGATATCGTCATCATTGATAGCCCTGTCGGGATGCCCGGGCGCGCCATCCGAAATAAGTATATTGACGATGTTTCCTCAGGGATAAAAAAACCGGTGAAGTGTCCCTATCATTGTATCATTACATGCGACCATAAGAACGCTCCTTATTGTATCGCCAATGCGCTCATAAACGCGCAAAAAGGACACTTCAAGAACGGGTTTGCGTTTGCCGGCGCCAACGCACACAAGATTAGTGAGATTGTTTCTCTAAAAGAGTTGATGAAAACCTTGATGGTCGAATATGATGAGACCTTTTCCCCTTCCAGTCCAATAATTTAGAAACAATGCCAAAAGGCCGTGAGAGAGTGTAGATATGACGTTTGCCGCAAGGTAAAAAGACGATCAGTCGATATGGTAGTTTGAATCCCGCATACCGAGTAGAGTCTAATTTATTAAAGGGGTTGATTTGCCCATTTCATTTATTATGACCAGATTAAGCTTGTAGATTTTTGGCCGATCTTATATATTAGTATAAGTTTGAATCGGCCCGGGCGGCGCCAAGTCGAACCGGGCATTTTTTCAGGATCCTCCTTTCAACGGTTTAATCAGAAGACTATTGCATGGAGTTTCGGTCGAGGCGGGAATTGCCCGCGTTAGGAAAAGTCATTAGCATTTTCAAGAAAATGACCCCAAGGGGGTTCGCATTATCGAAATCGTCGGCACTAACGTCATTCGAAACGAGTTTGCATCCTTGACCGTCATTATTGGTCTTCAAAGGGGCGCATAAGTTATAGCGGGGCTTTATCGCCGGACCCGGAGCCGATTCGGTTTCCCTGAAGGCGTTCGAAACATCTAACACAATTTTACAGAGAGGATCTTAACATCTTAAGATTATCCAAGAAATCAAACAGATTGGCCGAATATAACCTCGGCACAATACAAAACGTGACCGCCGAGCCTGCCCTGAACGGCTTCCATGGCCTGGGCATCACCAATAAACTGCTCGAGGCCGTCGGCAGTCTGAATTACAGCGAACCGACACCGGTGCAGGAGCAGGCAATCCCGGTCGGAATCGAGGGACGGGACCTGATCGCCGTCGCTCAGACCGGGACAGGCAAGACAATCGCCTTCGGCATCCCAATGATTCAGCGACTTGCTCAGAGCCCAAGCGGGCGCGGCCTCGTCGTAGTCCCTACACGCGAGCTGGCGCACCAGGTCGATGACGCGCTGCGGGCCATCTGCCGCGCTCATCAAATGCGCACGGCGGTGATTATAGGTGGCGTATCCATGGAACCACAGCGCCGCGCGCTGGCCCGAAAGCCTCACATCATCATCGCCACGCCGGGACGCCTGCTTGACCACCTCAAGCAAAGGACGATCAGCCTTGCGAACGTCGAAATCCTCGTCCTCGATGAAGCAGATCGGATGCTGGACATGGGTTTTGCGCCGGATATCAATAGGATTATTTCGGCCCTCACGCATCGGCACCAGACGATGTTGTTCTCGGCCACCATGCCGCAGGAGATATTGGCGATCGCCCGAAAACATATGGATGATCCGGCGCATATCGAGGTTGCCCGCTCCGGAGCCTCGCCGGAGGAGATCAGCCACGAGATGTTCTTCGTCGACAACCGCGACAAGCCGCAATTGCTCGAGATCCAGCTCCGCAAGAGAACCGGCTCGACCCTCATTTTCACCAGGACCAAGCACGGGGCCAGCAAGCTGGCTCGGCGGATCAAGGCCATGGGGCATTCGGTTGCCGAGATTCATTCCAACCGCAGCCTCCGGCAGCGGTTCGGCGCCATGGATGGCTTTAAGGACGGTGAATTTCGGGTGCTGGTGGCGACCGATATCGCGGCCCGCGGGATCGATGTTACCAATATTGCGTTGGTCATAAATTACGATCTGCCGTCGACTTCCGAAGATTATATTCACCGCATCGGGCGGACAGGTCGCGCCGGCAAAAATGGCCATGCCATTTCGTTCGCTACTTTCGACCAGGAAGGCGAGGTCCGAGACATCGAGGACCTGATGAACACCTCTCTGCCGGTGTCAGCGTTGCCTTTCGCGCCGTCGCAGCGTTCCGCTCCCCGCATGAACAGGGCCCCGAGCCGACCGCAGGCGCGTTCGCACGCACAAGTACCATCGCAGGTTTCTCCATCGATTGACAAGTGGGACTCGGCGCAGACGTTCGGGCGCCACAGGGTCAATGTCAAGGGCAGGAGCAGGCGAAGACGCTGATTCGGCGGGTCAATGAAATAGCATATTTTTTGATATGGTTGGAAATTCCTCCACCTGAAGGCTACGCGCAAAATTCGAGTCCCTGAATCAATTATGATTCCGGGGCTTGTTTTTTAGCAGAGTACGGATTTGAACCAGCGACCATCGGATTATGAGCCGGATCAAACTTCCAGACGCGGGGCAATACCGGACAATAAGAATAACAGGAACAGAGACTTATTCTCGGAGTTCTTTTCCGGTGTTGTCCCGTTTTGGTCCGTATCATGGCGTCTTATGTTAGAAAAACGATAGTATGGAAAAATCCCCGCAAGATAAAGATCAGGGTTCAAATTAGCTGTTTAGAATGCTTGAATTCTCTTCGTGCAGGCCAATAATTTCGACGGCATCATTCTACATACCCTTAGAATCCCGTCTCCGGAATTCCTCAATTTTAGAATCCTTAGACAGCTCGTTCGAAGAGCCCCGACCTCTGGTGGTCCCCGCAAAGTCATGATATAAAGGCGCGGGCAAGCAATGTCGAATTCAGGTATCCACTCGATGCATATTTCATACCCATCATCAGCGCTGGTCGATTGATATCGCCCGGCGCATTTTTCCGAATTGCCGTCTGCACATAATCATGGCGATGATATTAAGCATCATAGGCTTGGCCACATACTGCAAAAGCCAGGTGCCGGCTAATGCATCTCCAAACTGCGGCCGCGAATCCGGGGCATCAATATTGCTGATTGTCTGTGGCGGATGAAAAATGTCTGCGGCTCCATTCATGCCGGTCAGCGCAGGATGCGGAGAAAACTCTATGTTCGATTCCCAGGATGTCCACTTTAATGCACTTGACATTGCCAGGAGGAAAGATATAATAATCCTCCATAGGGTCGGTCAGTCGAATCCACATCCCGCTATTCAATCGGCCCTTGACGCATTTTCAAATAATCATATTCCCGGGCGCGGTTTCAGAACCGCCAATTCGGCTCCATCGAAAATGCGCGATCATTCCTTGTCTCTTACAAGCAATTGTGCCCCGAATTATCGGCGAACCTCCGCCGGGGCAGCGCAAAACGATATATTTATCCATGGCCACTCCTCGAGAGGCTCGATGAATACCAACGGTAAGCAGGGAATGCCTAAATGAGTGATTCAGCCGGCATAAGCGAATTCGATACCGCCCGCGGCGCCCGACACCCTCGGGCCCATGTAGAGCTTCTCCGAAATTATTTCATTGATCTGATTTCTGTCCATATGCGTCTGAGAATATTCAAGCCCCTCATCACGAATTTCTATGTGACCCAGAAATGCAACCTGCGCTGCACTTATTGTTATCCGCCGGGTGACGAACCCGACAGCGATCTTGCATCCAACATCGCGCTTCTGACGAAGATTCGCCCTCGGAATCCCGTCATTAATTTTACCGGCGGTGAACCGCTTTTATATCCCGACATAGTGGAATTGATTAGAAAGGCGCGGGAGTTGCGCTTTTATCCAATACTGTTAAGCACGAACGCGCTTCTAACGGATAAGTTGGAGCAACTGCTGCCCTTGATTGATCACTTGATAGTCAGCCTCGATTCGATTGAAGAGGAATCCAATGATGCTCTTGCCGGAGTAAGCGGAGCCACCAGGGAAATTCTCGGCAATATTGAAAAAAGCGCATTATGGTCACGCCAATATGGTCATCGGATGACGCTGCATTCGGTGATTACCCCGCATAACCTCGATGATATCGCCGGTGTCGTCAAACTCAGTGAACTCCTGCATATAACATTCAGCGTATCGCCCCAGCATGGCCGATATCACCCCAATCCGGAACTGCCTGGCAATCCTCGATATATGGCCCTTGTCGATCATCTAATAGACTTGAAGGGTCGGGGCATGCCGATCGTCTGTTCTTTTGACTACCTCAAGGCAATTCGGGGCTTCCCCAGGCGTCGATGCTACCCCTTCGTGTCGCCCCGCGTATTTCCCGACGGCAGCGTTTATTTTCCATGCGAAAGAATCAGGGATACTCGATTATTCCTCCATGATTATGATAGTCTGATTTCATTGATGCGCAAGCACGCGGAATTTTCATTCAGGCCCGAATGCTCGAGCCGTTGCTACCTTGCCTGCTATGTCGAAGTGGAGCGATATTTGAGAAATCCGCTTTCCATATTAAATGAAATCCCCATGTTGCGGATCGTCTCCGGGGCGAGAATCAAGCGCAGGCGCGGCGGCCGGAATTGAGGCTGGAAATATGGCCAGGATACTTATCACCGGCGGCACTGGATTCCTGGGATCCCACTTGCTTAAAAGGCTTTCCCGAGGGCGTAACGAGATATTTTGTCTTGCCAGAAGGCCGGCGGTCTTAGCGAATCGAGGGCGAATAACGTGGATCATCGGTGATATCACGGATCCCTCGTCGTATAAGCGGTTTCTCAAGAAAACAGATTATATTTATCACCTGGCGGGAATAGTCAATGCTCGCCGGACCGATCAATATACTCAGGCTAACGTTCTTGGAACGAAAGCCTTGCTCGAGGCCTGTAGTCAGGTCGCGGGGACGTTAAAGAGGTTTGTGTATGTCAGCAGCATCGCGGCCATGGGCCCGATATCTCACAAGGGACTTCTTGATGAGACTCTTCCCTGCCATCCTATCACCGAATATGGGAAAAGCAAGCTCGCGGCCGAAACGGCCGCGCTCGAATACTCAATTGAGTTCCCCCTGGTAATCATCAGGCCGTCATTCATCTACGGCAGAGGCGATAAACGGGGCCTTTCGATTCTAACATCATTGCTGGCCCATCCGGCGGGAGCATTTAGATCCTCCATCAAGACCATCAGTTTGTGTCATGTGAGCGATGTTATTCGATGTTGTCTGCTTGCCGGCTTGAAAAAAATCAGATCGGGCGAGGTCTTTATCGTCTCGGACGGCGAGGTGCATACTTGGGAGAACCTCCGGGTAATCGTCCATGACATTTGCAGCCGCCTGGGTATAATCGATGTCGAATCCCCGCTTACGATTCGCGCTGATTTCAGTACGTCCGATGATGATCCGCGTGGCCGCCATTATTGGGGATGCGATATTTCCAAGGTCAAAAGCACTTTGGGATATGAACCCACAATAAGGCTAAAAAATGGCGCTCTTGACACAATTCGCTGGTACCTTCGCAACGGCCATATAGAAGAGCACAACTCTGTCTTAGAGGGATCGGAATTATCGAATGGAGACAACTATGCCGCGGAAAGTTATCAAACTCGATGATGGCATTATTCGTCGAGAGATACGAGATTTCATACTGGCCAATTTTCTCCCCCGGGAAAAGGCCGCCACGCTTGGCGATACGGACCTGCTTTTTGAAAGCGGCATCATAGACTCGGCCGGCGCCATGACCTTGATAGCCCATATTGAGAAGCGATTCGGCCTTCGAATCCCCGACGAAGAGCTTTTCCCGGAAAATTTCGCCACCATCAAAAAGACCGTGGCCTATATATCGGTCAGGCTCAACGGGTCGAAAACCAAAAAGCCTCGCGAGATCAGGCCATGAAATTACTGCTTATCGATCCGGTGACAACATCCGGGGTCCTCGATGTCAGAACCCGCAGGAAGCTGCGCGAGGGAATAGGGTATCCGGGAATCGGCCTCATCACGGTTGCGGCCCTGACACCGCCCGATATTCGGGTCACGGTTATCGATGAATCTGTCGAGGATATCGATTTGAACTGTCCGGCCGATCTGGTCGGCATCTCGGTCCAGGCGCCGATCGCCGCTCATGCCTATAAGTTATCGGCGCACTTTCGCCAAAGAGGCATTCCCACTGTGCTGGGGGGAATCCACGTTTCGCTGAATCCCGATGAGGCAATGCCCCACGCAGATTCCATACTTCTGGGCGAAGCCGAGATCACATGGCCTGAACTTATCGAGGATTTCCTGAAGGGAGATCTCAAGAAAATATATAAACCTGATCGGTTGGCTGATTTGGACAAAACACCCTGTCCCAGGCGCGACCTGCTCGACAAGGATTGCTACCAGTTGCCATCCGTCGTGCAGGCCAGCAAGGGATGCCAGTATGGATGTGAATTCTGCTCACTTTACAGCTACCTCGGCCACACCCGCCGGTATCGAGATCCTGTTAGAGTCGCCGACGAGATAAGGGGGCTTGACGGCGACTTATTCCTCTTCGCTGATGACAATATCTATTCCAGCCGAAAATATTCAATAAACCTTTTCAAGACCATATTGGACTGCCGGAAGCGCTGGGTCGCGGAATCGACCTGGCATATCGCTTTCGACAATGAAGCCCTTACCTGGGCCAGCCGCAGCGGCTGCGTCGGGCTCTTCATCGGTTTCGATACTATAAACCAGCAACCCTATATCACAAAAGTCCCCAAGTCGGATGAGGTCGAAGATATTTACATCCGAGCCATCAGGAATATTCAATCCCATGGGATTGCCGTGGTGGCGGCGTTCGTATTCGGCCTTGACAACGATGACGAATCGGTATTCGAGCGTTCGCTCCGCGTCGTCCGAGAGGGTGGGGCGAACCTGGTAAATTTCAGCGCTCTCGTTCCGTATCCCGGGACCCCCATCTTCCAACGCCTGGACGCGCAAGGGCGTATCACCGAACGGGATTGGTCGAAATACATCAGCCCCAACGTATGTTATGAACCCGGCAAGATGAGCCGCTCTGGTTTGGAGGCGGGGATTCGTTGGGCGCAATCCGAATTTTATACCATGGGCAATATTTTACACGTTTCCTGGGAAACCTTCAAGAAGCTCGGCTGGGCTATGGCACTCCTTTCGTTGCAGCTCAACATGAGCCAAAAGAGAAACTGGGGCAAAGGGAGCGCCAGATAGCCGGTGGAGGTGCAATCTATGGTTCGGCCTATAAAATGCCTTATCTGGGATCTCGATAATACGCTTTGGGACGGCACCTTGATGGAGGGCGATCCTTGCATCATAAAGCCGGGGCTGAAGAGCGTTTTGAAGAGACTGGACGGACGTGGCATTCTTCATTCTATCGCCAGCAAGAATGACCCGGCGCCGGCCCTGCGGCTTCTGAAAAAAAAGGGGGTCGACCGACTCTTCCTCCACCCCCAAATCGGCTGGATTAGCAAGCCCGCAAGCATCCAGAATATCGCAAATAAGCTCAATATTGACCTGGATTCGGTCGGTTTTATCGACGACGAACCCTATGAATTGGAGCAGGTCCGAAAACTGTTGCCCCAGGTCCGAGTATACAATTCGCGGGAATGTCTCGATCTGCCGCGCCGCCCCGAATTAAATCCGCCGTTTATGACCGATGAATCAACCAGGCGGCGACAAATGTACCAGCAGGAGGCAAGGAAGAGTCAAATTCGCAGGAGCTCGGGAATGTCGCAGAAGGAATTCCTGAAGTTCTGTCGAATGAAGATGACGATCAGGATCGCCCGAAATGATGATATGGACAGGATCATGGAATTGATGCACCGGGCACATCAGATGAATGCGACCGGGATCATTTACAGCAGCCGACAGGTCAGTTCCTTCATATCGGACCCCCGCTACCGTCTTTATGTGGTCGAATTAAGAGACCGCTTCGTTGATTATGGCAAAGTCGGGCTGGCAATCTGCAATCTGAATGATCGGAAATGGCAGCTTAAATCATTCTTGCTGTCATGCCGTGTTTTGAGCCGGGGGATCGCATTTATATTCATTTTGTGGCTTCAAAATCAGGCGTTTAAGTCGGGCGCCGCCGAGATCGAGGGTATATACAAAAAACGTCCAAGGAATCGTCGCATGTTGATGCTTTATCGTCTCTCGGGTTTCAAGCCATCGGAAGGGAACGGCAACGGCACTCAGATTTTCAGGGCACGATGCAAAAAGAAATTCAAGGTCCCGGAATGGCTCACCTTGAAGGAAGCAGGCCATTTATGAAGACTGTGCGAATATTGCTGATCGATGTCAATCGCGTCAGCCTTAATACGTCAGTTGACATGCTCGAGTACCCCCTGGGCCTCATGTATGTCGGCACATCCTTGAAAGATGTTTTCGGCGATCAAGTTGACATCAGAATTGAATCGTATGAGGATAAACCCGGCTCCCTGGCCCAGGTCGGCGAACTTATCGAAGATTTCAGGCCGGATATCGTCGGCCTTCGCAGCCTGACTATGGGGCGCAAACCGCTGCATCAAATCGCGGATATGGCCAAGAAAGACTACGGCGTACCATTGGTGTTAGCCGGAGGCCCCCACGCATCGGACAATCCCGGTGATATCATCGCCAATCCCTCATTCGATTGCGCGGTAATCGGCGAGGGCGAACAAACCGCCGTCGACATCGTCGCGGCCTACGTATCGAACATGTCCCTTGACAATATCCCCGGAGTTGCCGTTGGATCATCCAATGGGTGCCATATCGCATGCCGCAGGCAACCTATTGCCGCTCTCGATACTCTGCCGATGCCCAACTACGGCCTGGTAGACTTTCTGGGTATCAACGGCGGCCGTGTTGACTTTTCATTTCGCTTCAATGCCCGCCATGCCAATCTATTCACATCGCGGGGCTGCCCCTACCGGTGCATCTACTGCCACCAGATATTCGGCAAGCGCTTTCGCGCGCATTCGCCGGATAGAATAATGGCGGAAATCAGGATGCTATATGACGACTACGGCATAAGCAGCTTTCAAATAATCGATGATATATTTAATATCGACCGCCGCCGCGCCCTGGAGGTCTTCGACAGAATTGTCCGGGCCGGTTATCGCCTCGAGATTTCGTTCCCCAACGGTATTCGGGGTGACGTTGTCGATGATGAGATGGTGGACGCCATGTGGCAGGCCGGTGTGCGCTACATTGCATATGCCATCGAAAGCGGTTCGCCGCGTATCCAGAAGCTGATCCATAAGAACCTGCGTCTCGATCGCATATCGCGGGCCATTTCGCTGAGCACGGCCCGCGGCATTCTGACCCGCGGCTTCTTCATGATCGGGTTCCCTACCGAAACGGAGGAAGAAGCCATGATGACAATCGACTATGCCAAGGACAGCGACCTCACCATGGCGATGTTCTTTACGGTTCTTTATTTCCCCGGCACGCCGCTTTTTCGCCTGGCTCAGAGCCTTGGCAAGATATGCGATTATGATTTTGCCCTCGAAGA
>Ga0154764_1099_pt1 | contig 33828 bp, 31 predicted proteins | sample Rifle2008BG16ft_FD_105772 | JGI IMG/M metagenome (GOLD analysis project Ga0154764, IMG submission 105772) | candidate division Zixibacteria bacterium RBG_16_53_22
GCGAGTATCAAATTCCGCCGGCGATAAACAGTATCATCGGGTTTGAATTTCTCCAGATCGACCCCGTTATAAATGACTTTGATTTTATCGAAATCTATATCGGGGGCACGCTCGATCAGGTAGTCGTAGTTATAATTGGTGACAGTCACTATGAACCTGGCGGCCTGAAGTTTTTCCCGAATCATATGTTCATCCAAATTATATACAAAAATGTCCTTGGCGTGGGCCGTGAAGCTGAAAGGTGTCCCCGATATCAGGGAGGCCAGATAGGCGATCGAGCTGGGAATGCTCGCGAAATGCGCGTGGAAGTGCTCTATCCCGAGCTGTCTCGCCTGGGCCGTGACCCAGGCTGCCGCCATCAGAAGCTCGATCCTTTCCGTATCCTGTCTCGATAGAGCCTCGCCCAGAAGGCCCAAGAATCTCTGCTGATATGGCTCGATATCGTTCCAAATCCGGCCCAGCCAGTTCGGCCATTTGCGGGGGTCGAGATCCTCGAGATAAAATACTCTCGCCCTAACCTGCGCGACCTGCGGGTGAAAATGCCCTTCGTTCGGCTTTTTATAGGAAAATATCGTGATATCTGCGCCGAATTTTTCATGTTGGAGAATCTCATTTAGTATAAAGGTCTCCGACAGCCGGGGGTACATCTTCACGATATAGCCGATCTTTGGGGCGCCTCGCGAAATCATCTGGATATCTCCTCAGGGGCTTTCAAGTTTGAAAAAATCGTCCGGCAGTATTCCGCCAGTTGTTCTGCTCCATTAAGCTGAATAGTTCCATTGATCCTTGCCCTTTCCAACGGCTCATCCCGGCTCAGAAGCTGTTCGGTTATGGCATCGAATAAAGTTTCCGGGTTGATATTGTCGGGATGTATCAGGCTCACAAGACCGAGATCCTTCAACCTCTGGGCGCGCAGAAGCTGCTCGTTGCGATACAAGATCCTCGGGATGATAAGCGCTCGCCGTGCGAATGTGAGTATTTCGGTGGTGGTATTGTACCCACCCGTGGATATTACCAGGTCGCTTTTCTGTAAGAATGGCCTGGTATGTCCGACGAACTTTCTGATAGCGACCGGCAATCGGCGCGATTCCGAGCGGTATTTGCGCCAGAGCTCCTCCGAAATGAATGGTCCGGTAATAATCAGGCTGTTGAAATCGATACGGCTCTCGAACCTCTTCAGCATTTCCATAAACGTTCCGACAACAGCCTCGCCGGCGCCATCGCCCCCGCCAATGGTCACCGTCACGAATTTACCGGTGCTGTCCGCCTTATTCATGCGTGCTTTGCGGGAATTCGGGCCCGGCTCGGAAATGTAGCCGCAGAAACTGGTCTTCCGGGCAATATCTTCGGGGAACTCATACGAAATCACGGGGTCAAACACGATGGGGCATCCATATATCAAAATGCCGTCATAAAATTCCCTCAGGGAGTCATAGATCGATTGCGCCTGCCACTGCTTCACGACCTTCTCCGGCTCATCGATAATATCCCTTAGGCCGAGTATCGTGAAAGTCTCCGGATTTTCGCTTTTCAGCCATTCCAGGGATGGCTTTATCTCGCCTTTCATGCCGAGTGGGGAATGGTCCACCAGCAGAATGTGCGGCGAAAATTGTCTCGTGGTTTCCAGCAGCAACCGGCTTCTGAGATTAAATATGCGCCTGAATGATGTCTTGATGCTGCGTGGCTCGTATTGCTCGTCGGCCGTCTTTCGCACGGCCGGCAATTTGATATAATCCAATCCGGCCGGAAGACGATAGCGATGAACCTGGGGCGAGCCGGTGACAAGCAGGATGGAAAGATCGGGAAACTGCGCCTTCAATGCCTGTGAAATCTTCAGGCAGCGCCTGAGATGGCCAAGGCCGAATGTGTCGTGCGAATAAATCAGCATGCGCAAACCGGCGCCGGTTCCCCGATATTGCGCTTGCGAAAACGCCTGATATCGATTACCGCGCCTATGATTTATGGCGCTATACAGGCCGGAGTTTGCCTCCCCCTCGGATCTCATTTTTACACTTGCCCCGTGCTCAGATATTTGAAACCGTAATGATGAGCCACCTCCGGCGAAAGCAGGTTGCGGCAATCCACCAGGTTTCGATGGCGCATGCGCTCGGCCATGCTCCACCAATCCAGGAGTTGGAATTCGGGCCACTCCGTCAGAATTACAATGCAGTCGGAATCGGGGGCCACATCTGATGCCTGCGGGGTAATCTCGATCATTGGCAGAAGTTGGGCCGCCTCCCTGGATGCCGCCGGGTCAAAGGCTTTTATCGTGGCGCCTGCCTCGAGCAACATGCTGATTATCGGTATTGTCGGGGAACCTCGCATATCGCTTGTGCCCGCCTTGAACGACAGCCCCAGCACGCCTATCTGCTTTCCATCCAATTCGCCGACAAGCTTTCTAACCTTATCGACAACCGATTCGAACTGCCTGTGATTGGCCTCGACCACGGCCCTGGCTATATGAAGCTGCACCCCATGAGATTGGCCCTGGCCGATAAATTCCGAAATATCCTTGGGCAGGCATGATCCGCCCCAGCCCGGGCCCGGATTAAGGAAATCGGGCCCGATTCTTGGATCCAGCCCCATCGCATGGGCCACCTCCAGGACATTGACCCCCACCTGATCGCACAGTCCTGCCAGCTCGTTTACGAAACCGATCTTTGTTGCCAGGAAAACATTCGAGGCGTACTTTATCATTTCCGCGGTGGCGTTATTGGTGACCACAATCGGCACCGGATGTGTCATGCCCAGCCTGTAAATATGCTTTACATACTCAATCGCATCCGGCGAGTCGCCGCCGATCACTATTCTCTGGGGATGAAAGAAATCGTAGACCGCTGTTCCCTCGCGAAGAAATTCCGGATTGTTGACTACCGGCACAGTCCTGTCGCCATAACCGTTGCTCGCCAGAATCTCTTTGACACGACTGGCGGTTCCGATCGGCACTGTGCTCTTGAGAACGATAATCTGCCCGGTCTGCACTGAACGTGATAATACTTCTATCACCTCGTGCAATGCCCCGAGATCGGCCCGACCGCTTGACGATGGAGGGGTGCCGACTGTAATAAATATCGCCTCCTGGCCATCTACCGCCTCCTCCAGATCTTTCGAGAATGACAGCCGATTGCAGTGCATATTGTTTCGTATCAATTCCTCGAGGTCGCGCTCGAAGAACGGCACTCTGCCCGCCTGAAGCTCGGCCAGCCTGGCTGAATCATTTTCAAGGCAGACTACCTTATGGCCGAATTGGGCAAATCCGGCCGCGGTCACCAATCCCACAAAACCGCCGCCAATCACGCAAATATTTACCCCTACAAGTGGTCCGGAAATAGGGGAATGCCCTTGAATGGCATGATAGGCTGGATCGGGTAGTGGATTTTTGGGGGAGGTCATGCGATTATGTTCCTTTCAAATCTGAACTTGCCAGTTCATTAAATATCATTCCGAAAATGCCATTGGCAAGCGATAATTAAATTCGTCGTCTAATATGTGGGAAATAATTGTGCCACAACGGATATTATTTCATTAGTCATTGAGCCTTAAAAAGATATGGAGAATGGCAGAAATTCAAATGGAGAGTGATTCGGTCTACATAATTGTTTATTAGAGCCAATTGGCCTATTTCAACCAATTATGTCCACCTGCTTGGCAATCGCATATTTAGTAATCCGATATCTTAGCGCCTCCCGTCCAATCTTCAGTTTGCGAGCCGCCTCGCTGACATTCCCGCCGCAATGACGCAGAGTGGCGATAATGATTTCCTTCTCAACCGCTTCGAGATCGATTGAGTCGGATGACAGATCCAGGGCGAGCGTAAAATCACCTCCGCCCATTGCCTCCCTTTTCCTGGATGGGAGATTCAAATCATCGGCGGTGATAATTTTATCTTTAGTCAAGATCGCAGACCTCTCTATCAATTGGCGAAGCTCCCTGACATTTCCGGGCCAGTTATAGCTCAATATCGCCTGCCCGGCATCATCGCCGAAACTTCTTTCGATATTGAACTTCAGACACGATTGCTTGAGGAAGAGCTCCGCCAGGCTCAAGATATCCTCGGCGCGTTCTCTCAAGGGAGGCACCTCAATGGTAAGATGGTTGAGTCTGTGATATAGATCCCCTCTGAATTGCGCCCTGTCCTTGAGATCCCGGTTGGTGGCCGCGATTACTCTGACATCGACTGCGATATCTTTCAATCCGCCAAGTCGCCGCAGGGTTTTGCGCTCGATTACGGTCAGAAGCTTCACCTGGGCCTCCAACATAAGCTCGCCAATTTCATTGAGGAAGATCGTTCCGCCCGTGGCCGCCTCGAATAACCCTCGCTTGCTGCGATTGGCTCCGGTAAAGGCCCCTTTTTCATAGCCGAAAAGTTCAGCCTCCTCGAGACCCCGGGGGAGAGTCGAGCAGTTGACCTCGATGAATGGTTGACGGGCGAATTTACTGCTGTAATGTATGATCCGGGCCATAAGGTCTTTTCCGGTGCCGGTTTCCCCGAGTATCAGCACCGGGGGGTAATCCGATGGTGTTGCCAGATCCATCGAGATAATCTTATCGAGCATGTTCGAGACGACTTTGAGCCGCGGGGAGTTGCAAATCAGCCTGTCCTCGTCGACCTTCTCGGCCTCACGGCTGTGATAATATGACACCGTCTGCCTGAGCCTGGCATTGGCCACAGCCCGGTCGATAGCAATCGCAACTTCCTCGGTATCTAGCGGCTTACGAAGGAAATCGCTGGCGCCGGCGCGCATGGCCTCAACCACCGATGCCATCGTGCCATAAGCGGTGGCCATGATGACCACAATATCAGGATCGATTCGCCTGATATGCTCTATGGCCTCGATCCCCGACATCCCCGGCAACTGCAGGTCCAGGAGCACAATATCGACCGGAGTCCTTTCGAGCAACCGCAGGCCATCCTCGGCGGTAGTGACTGTCATGCAATCATGTCCCCGTGCTCCCAAAGAGCGGCAAAGCGATTTTGCCAGCAGGACCTCGTCCTCGATTATCAATAACTGCGCCATTTTCGCCCTCTCGCCCTCTTATTTTCCGGATGTCTCAGTGCCGGACCTTTTCAATGGTACCATGATGACGACTTTCGTGCCCGGCGACAGGCTTTCGATTTCGATCGAGCCGCCATGCAGATCGACTATTTTTTTCGCCTGAGCCAGCCCGAGGCCCGTGCCGCTTTCCTTACTTGATATAAACGGCTTGAATAATTTCTGTTGGATATTTGCCGGTATGCCCACGCCGTTATCTGTCACCGCGATGACACCCCACGGCTCGGAATCGTGCCCGGCATGTCTCCGGGTTTCTATTTCGACGATGCCATTGCCGTCCATGGCCTCGAACGCGTTGGCGGCAATGACATGGACTGCCTGCTCAAAAAGAACGCCATCGACCTCAGCCTCCAGCGGTTCATTCGCAAGTCGAAGCCGCAACTCGACCTTCCCCGCGTACGGCCGCCGGGCCATCGTGCCAACCTGCGAGGCAATTTGATTGAGGTCGTGGCGATCGATTTCCAGGTTCAGAGGTTTGGCATAGGAAAGAAACCTGATTATCCAAAGGTCCATTCTGTCGACAGCCCTGATGATCTCATTAAGCGCATCCGATGTTTCGGGATGTGCGCCGGCGGGTTCACCCAGGGCTACCTGGGCCGCCGCCCTGATACCGGCCAGCGGATTTCTCAAATTATGGGCGGTGTAAGAGCCGATCTCTCCCAGCGCGGCCAATCTTTCCTGAAACAATAGCTTCTGCTGCGAATTCTTCAAGGCTTTCGACATCTCGTTTATGGCCAGGGCCAACTGCCCCCACTCGTCGGACGATTCTATCGATACCTGGCTGTCGAGGTTTCCGCGGCTAATCTCGCGCGTGGCCCGGTTTACAAGAGTTATGGGATATGCCAGCCATCTTTGAAGAAGATATATAATGGCTATAAGTTGCAGGACAGCCAGTACGGCCGCCGAGGCTATAACAGTCATGGCGATAGTTCCAGCCCGGTTGCCCCCGGCAATATTCCGATTTTCCATCGACCGGTAGTATTGTATTATCGCGGCAATATCGTCTGAAACCTCGTCCGAGATCTCCCGGAGCCGGTTTCGCGCGGCCTCCCGCTCATCCTGGTCATCTGGCGGCGCCCCGCGGTCAAAGAAACCTCGCATCACCCAGACAAGTTCGTATTGGGTCTCCTCGAGCCCCCTGATATGGTCCAATTCGTTTTCATTGGCCGCATCGTTCTTCAGTTCCTTCAAGAGCTGAGCGGTGATTTCCTCGGCGCTCCAAAAATCGCCTTTTCCCGTAGAGTCCCCATAAATGAATTCGCGTCCATAATTAATCTGGCGGACCATGTTGGACCGCAATCTTTCGGCCAGAAGCACCCTCGAGTAGGTCTGGGAAAGCTCTTTGGCGGCGCGGCTCCATCGCAGAATCGACCAGACCGATGCTGTCCCTATGGCCAGCACCACGGCCAGCATGACGGCATAGCTGAATATCAGTTTCGAGCGAATTGTCACTTTGCTTGTCGACCCGACTTAAACATGGTTATCGGCGTTTCGGCCTGGCGCTGTAATGAGGGATGTGAAAATTAAGGAAATTCACGATGTTCGATAATAAATGATATCGGGCCTCTTGCCAAGTGAATTCTGCGTTCGAGAAATTACGTTTATCGTCAACGGCAATTATTCTTGAACAGTTTTCATCGAGTATTGATTATTAACGTCGCCATCAAATGAGTGGTTTCGGAAAACTCCAAGATCGAAAACGGCGAATTCGAGTGGAGTCGCAGTCGCTCTACAAGGCCGGACAATAAATGCCGAATTGCCGAAACCCGCGGCCATCGTCGGTCGATGACGCGACGTCGCGCTAACGCCGGGCGGCTATTCCCGGCACTGCCTCGATAATCGCATTGCCCGCCAGAATATCGGGCGCATGGCAAGACCAGGTCGATAAGAGGCGCGGCTCCAATAATGAAATAAGACCTCATTTGCGGCAATACGGGAACAGTTGGAATCGTATCGTGGTCTATGACTGGCCGGGCCAATTGCCCGGACGGTTTTAAATGCGATAGTTCATTAGCAATGTGCGATAACGCGTAACGAAAGGATTCCCAGTATGGATAGAACAAATAAGATTCTTGTCACGGGGGCAACCGGCCAGCAGGGCGGCGCGGTCGCCAGAGAATTGCTGACTCGAGGATACAAAGTATTGGCGATGACACGAAAGCCCGACAGTGAAAAAGCGAGAGAGTTGGCAAGTCGAGGCGCGGAGGTTGTGAAGGGGGACCTGGACGACGCGGGCTCGCTGCGGCAGGCGGTCAAAGGGGTCTGGGGCGTTTTCGCAGTTCAAAACACATGGGAAGCCGGAGTCGAGAAGGAAGAGGAGCAGGGTAAGCGAATGGCGGAAATAGCCCGCGAGGCCGATATCCGGCATTACGTTTATTCCTCGGTTGGATCGGCTCACCGCCAGACCGGAATATCGCATTTCGACAATAAATTTCGAGTAGAGGAGAAGATACTATCGCTGAGATTCCCGTCATACACCATTATGAGGGCCGTTTTTTTCATGGAGAATCTCGCCTCGCCGTGGTTTAAGCCGGGAATCGATCAGGGTAATGTCATGGCTCCGATGAAGCCTGAGACCAGCCTTCAGATGATTGCGGTCGATGATGTCGGGAAATATGGCCTCTGGGCGTTTGAAAAGCACGAGATGCTGAACGGACGGGCATTTGATATCGCGGGTGATTCGCTAACCATGCCCGAGGTTGCCAGGATTTTAAGCACCATGTCCGGGCGCAAGATCGGTTACATGCGGATACCAATCGAGGAGGTGCGCAAATTCAGCGTGGAGGCGGCCGCCATGTACGAGTGGTTTGATCGGGTCGGATATGATGCCGACATAGCGGGGATTTCTCGGGAATCTGGTATCCGGCCGACACCATTTAAAAAGTGGGCTGCGGCAGTCAAATGGTAGAACGGGGGAGGACTGCCGATGCGCCTTCATGGCGCGGGCGGTAAATTCGAATCAGGCGCATGATAATCCGCCGGTCCGCTCTATTTACAATATCTAAAGTGGAAAATGCAAGGGGCGTATCGCCATACGCCCCTACATTAAGATTCGCGACATTTCGATTAATCAAAATGCCGGTTTGTCATCAATCTTAGGCTGTTCCGCCACGGAACAGCCTTCGTTATTTTTATAGGGATTTTCCGCTATTTTACATCTACGACGTTATAAGGAACGAACCACCGACCGCCGTCGAAATCCTTTGGATTCTCGGCGATCTGGCAGAGGTTCGTTTGCAGCGCCTCGGCCACAATCTCGGCGATCTCCACTGTGCTGGGTTCGAAGTAGAACATCAGCTCGGCGCCCTCATCGAATACAACGGTGCCCCCGATCCAGCTGGGGTCGATGCCGCATTCTTTAGTTGGATCTTCCGGCCCTGCCACGAGGCATAGGATCTGGCAGCACGTGAGACTGTCTGTGACGGAAATCCACTTGGATTGGCCGCAGTCATCCTCGTTGAGGACCTCAATGGGCTTGTACTCGCATGGTTCCAGTTCCGCCAGGCAAATGGCAAACGCGAACAAGACCGATGACGTTGCCAAAATGATGGCAATTGTCTTTTTCATACAAATCCTCCTTTAATTGGTATTATGAGACTGTCCATAATGCCACTAAAGCGAAGTTGTGTCAAGATGTTTTTATGGAGAAACCGTTCGTTCATCCGAGCGGACGGATTTAGGCTGCCGGGACTGGTCGCAGCCGGCTAATCATCCGATTGAGCGGGCATCGCGCAGTAGGCGGTAACCAGATCGCCTGCCAGTCTCTCCAGACGTTTCCAGCCGAAATTAGAGTGGAGATCGATACCCATATGTTTATCGGAGAATTTGGAGCGGAGCACCATGTAAGAGATCCCGGCGCTGAGCAGCGCCAGGAGAGCCTCGATATCTTTGTCCATTAGCCAGCTCTTGGTCATCGAGAGCTTGTTGAGCAAGTCCGATTTCTGCTTTTCCCTTGTCTCTGAAAGGGAGCGTGTGAGCGCGTTTTCGGTAAATATTTCGGCTCGCATCACCTCCTGGGTCACCTTGCGACGGCGCATCTCCTTGAGTTGGTTGAGAAGGAACTCGCCCAGGATACTTCTGGTATTGTCGGTTCGGCTGATATGCCCCGATTCTCCGATCAGATCGGAAATATCGGGCCACAAGCTGGACTCTTTGGCATAGGCCAGCAGAAGCCCGTCCAGGCTGCCAAAGTAGCGGTATATCAGGGCCTTGTCGACATCGGCCCGCCGAGCGACGGCGTTGACGCCGAGGTTATTCGCTCCGCTTTGGCTTAGCACCTGCCCGACAGCATCCAATATTTTCTTCATTGTCTGGGTTTTATTACGAGACATGGGAAACCTCCTCACCTGATCCGCACAATCCTCGGCCTAACATATATCGAAAGATATAAAATGGCGCGCATAAATCGAGACAATTTCGAGAAAATCCGCAGAAAGCCGCCAGATATAGGGAATCAAATATGGCAGTATCGAGGAAAACGAGGATATGAGCATGTCCGACTCTTGCGGGATAATTCTTGCCTTTCCAGACTGCGGCGATAGAGATCAGGCTGGAAGATCTCTTGTCAAGGTGCTATTAGAAAAGGGGATTGCGAAAAATATGTCACTACTTAGTGACCGGCAGAAATATCAGTCACCTTAGGGTGACTTAGAATTTATATAATTGCTAATTATTACTAAACTCATTATCATTCAATGCATTAGCGGGTCATAATTGTTTGTCCTGGTTGTTATTATATTCTCTAATTCGAAAAACGCCTACGAAATCCTGCGGCTTTTCGTTATCGAGGCTAACATGTTATTTTTGTTATTCAGGCTATGCCATAATGGCAGGATGCAGCACCGCCCCATGACCCTGCCAACTAAAATCACTTGACACAAAACCAGTGGCAACGCTACCATTTCGCGAAGTCGATAATTTTATCTTTATGCCTTGAGTTAGGGGCGAAAGAATTTTATAAAACCTGTAGCCGAGCGAGGTGCTATGAAAGAAACCATCATGACGTTTCCCAAAAAAGAGGCGGATCTTCGCGCCGCCTTTTGGGACCAGGTTTCGAGTTTCCCCGACGGAGAGAAGATCAAGCTCTGCCTGCAATGCGGGACCTGCACGGGTGCATGTCCCGTTTCCTATGCCATGGACATCACGCCGCGGCAGACGGTGGCGCTTTTTCGGGCGGGTCATATCGAGCGGATTCTTCGCAGCCGAACAATCTGGCTGTGCGCCTCGTGTTACTCATGCACGGTACGTTGCCCGGTGGGAATAAAGGTCACCGACACGCTCTATGCGCTCAAGAGGATCGCCATGGACAAGAAAATTTATCCGGCGCGATTTCCGGTGCATACGCTTTCGAGATCGTTCACGAAGAATGTTTACAAATACGGGCGGAATTATGAATTGGGGCTGGGCCTGAGGTATTTTTTTGCAACCGATTTTGTGAAATTATTCTCAAACTTCGGGTTCGGCCTTTCGATGATCAGGCGAGGCCGGATGGGTCTTTTTCCCAAGAAACTCAAGAGAGTCAATCAAATCAGAGCCATCATAAAAAAAGCGGATGAATTTGGAGAAGCGTGATGCTTGAATATGCCTACTATCCGGGATGCAGCCTCGAGCATTCCGCCAGCCCCTACGACCAGTCGATCCGGGCCGTTTTCTCGGCGCTCGGTATCGGCCTTCGCGAAATAGAGGACTGGAACTGCTGCGGGGCCACGATGTACATGTCGGTCAAGAAGATCATAGGTTACGCCATAAGCGCCAGGAATCTGGCGATTGCCCAGGATATGGGATTGGAGGTTTGCGCTCCTTGCAGCAGTTGTTACACGATCCTGCGCAAGACCAACCGCCATATCGCCTGGGAGCCAAAAGAGCGGCAGAAGATCAATGAGGCCCTGGCCGCCGCCGGCCTTTCCTATAACACCATTGTCGAGGTTCGTCACCCGGTCGATATCCTGGCGGTCGATTTTGGGGTGGACGAGCTTAAGAAAAGGGTTAAGGCGCCATTGAAAGGACTCAAGGTGGCGCCCTATTATGGATGTCAGATAGTCAGGCCGCACGGGCATATCGACGATATCGACGATCCGGTCAAGATGGATAAGCTCTTGACCGCGGTAGGGGCTGAGCCGGTCCATTACCCGCCCAAAGTTCGCTGTTGCGGCGGCATGCTCATGACCACCCAGGAGGACGTGGCGTTGAAACTTAATCTCGAGCTCCTCCAGGCGGCCGAGGACAATGGCGCTCACATGATTGCCACGGCTTGCCCGCTTTGCCAGATGAACCTCGAGGGTTACCAGAAGAAAATCAATAAGTCATTCAGACGGGATTTCAATTTACCGGTAGTTTATTTCAGCCATGTTCTGGGAATCGCGTTAGGTATAAGGCCGGAGGCGATGGGTTTGGACAAGCTTCTGGTTCCGCCGCTGAAATTGAACGCCTTTGCCGAGGGGGCCCGCGTATGAGCAGCAAAGTTTATGACGGCAACGGCAATTTCAGGGTGGGAGTCTACATTTGCCATTGCGGCACGAACATCGCCAAGACCGTTGACGTGGTCCGGGTCGCTGAGGCGGCGGCCAATGTTCCGGGAGTGATTGTTTCCCGGCACTACCGCTTCATGTGCTCCGACCCCGGACAGGAGCTGATTCAGAAAGATATCAGGGAACTGATGCTTAACCGCGTGGTGGTGGCGGCCTGCAGTCCGCTGATGCACGAGCCGACTTTTCGCATGGCGGTCGAGGGGGCAGGATTGAATCGTTACTATTTCGAAATGGCCAATATCAGGGAACAGGTCAGTTGGGTCACTGTCGATCCTCGCGCCGCCACTCAAAAAGCGATCGCATTGATAAAGGGCGCCATCGCTCGCGTGAAGCTGCACGAAGCTCTGGAGATGAGGCGAGTGCACATAACCAGGCGAGTGATGGTGGTCGGCGGCGGGATCGCCGGTATCGAGGCGGCATTGCAGGTCGCCGACGCCGGCTTCGAGGTTATCCTGGTCGAGCGCGAGCCCTCCATTGGAGGTCACATGTCGCGTTTCGATAAGACTTTCCCGACACTCGACTGCGCCGCCTGTATCCTGACGCCCAAGATGGTCTCGGTCGGCAAGCATCCCAATATAAAGCTTATCACCTGGGCCGAGATCGACGAAGTGAAGGGGTATATCGGCAATTTCAAGATTAAGGTTCGTAAGAAGGCCCGCTATGTCGACACGACAAAGTGCAACAGTTGCGGCACTTGTTACGAGGCTTGCCCAAGCCGTCCGTTCCCGCAGATGCGCAGGCTTAAGCTGGGAAAGGACATCATCAAGGAAGGCAGGGCCCTGGAGCTTAGGCATACCAGAGTGCTTGGTCCCGAATACGACCTGACAGTTCTGACCGGAGCTCAGCCGATGCCGGAGGCCGCATTGACACCATCCGAAGGGGGTCGGCGATGACAACGGCTACTATCAATCATTACGATATCGATAAGGCGATTGGAGAGATTGTCGAGAAGTATGAAGCCAAGCCGACAGCCTTGATAATGATCCTGCAGGATATCCAGAAGCATTATCGCTACCTGCCGGTCGACGCGCTCAAGCTGGTGGCCAGGAAGATGAACCTGCCCCTGGCGCAGATTTACGGCGTGGCGACGTTTTACAAATCGTTCAGCCTGAAGCCCAAGGGCAAACATCATATTTGCGTTTGTACAGGGACAGCATGTCATGTCAGACAAGCTATAACTGTAATCGATACTTTCGAACGCGAATTAAAGATCAAAATTGGCGAGACTACTGCAGATAAGGAATTCAGCCTGGAAACCGTCAATTGTCTGGGGGCGTGCGCCTTGGGGCCGCTAGTCACGATCGACGAGGTGTACTACGGTAATATGACTGTTACAAAGACCAGCAAGATATTGGATAAGATTCGCACGGGCTCCGATGGAGAATACGAAACTGAGGAGGAGACAGAATGATCCCAACAAAGATTTTATCCTCGAAGGATCTTGACTCTCTTCGAAGCCACTTACTTAGGCAACGCCAGCAAAACCAGACGATAATCAGCGTTTGTGGCGGAACCGGTTGTTTGGCCTGTGGCTGCGAGGCGGTTCTGGGCTCATTACGCACAGAGTTGAAGCACAGCGGATTAGAAAATAAGGTCGAGATAAAGGTCACAGGGTGTCCTGGCCCATGTGAATGGGGCCCTTTGATGACCATTTATCCCGAAAAGATATTTTATATTAAGGTAGCTCCACGGGATGTTCCCCTCATTGTCGACCAGACTATAAAAGGAGGAAAGGTCGTCAAAAAATTACTCTACAAAGACCCGATTACCAAACAAACCGCCATTCATGAAGACGAAGTGCCCTTCTTCAAAAAACAGATGCGGCTTCTGATCGGAAACAATAACCGCATTGATCCAACGTCGATTCACGATTACATGATCTTGGGTGGGTATCAATCTGTGGCAAAAGCTCTCGGCACCATGTCACCGGAACAAATAATCGATGAGGTCAAGAGGGCGGGGTTGAGGGGCAGGGGAGGCGGTGGTTTTCCCACCGGCAAAAAATGGGCGACATGTAGAAAAGCTCCCGGGGAACCAAAGTATGTCATCTGCAACGCCGACGAGGGGGATCCCGGGGCATTCATGGACCGCTCCCTCCTGGAGGGAAACCCACATTCGGTGATTGAGGGGATGATTATCGGCGCCTACGCGATAGGCAGCCCCCAGGGGTTCGTTTATGTTCGCAATGAATATCCTCTGGCCGCAAAAAACATTGCCATAGCTATCAATGCCGCCAAGGACTACGGCCTTCTGGGCAAGAATATTATGGGGACTGGATTTTCATTCGATATCGAAGTCTCACGGGGAGGCGGCGCCTTTGTTTGCGGCGAGTCGACGGCGCTAATGGCCTCGCTGGAGGGGAAGACAGGCGAGCCGCGGGCCAAGTATATTCATACAGTGGAATCGGGCCTCTGGGAAAAGCCATCCAACCTGAACAATGTCGAGACCTGGGCCAATGTCCCGATCATAATCGAGAAGGGGGCCGGTTGGTTTTCGTCGATAGGCACGAAAGGCTCCAAGGGCACCAAGGTATTTGCCCTGACCGGCAAGGTGAACAACACCGGCCTGGTAGAGGTGCCGATGGGGATAACGCTGCGCGAAATCCTCTATGACATTGGCGGAGGAGTACGCGGAAAACGCAAATTCAAAGCCGTTCAAACCGGGGGGCCATCGGGCGGTACCCTAATCGTGGAGACCAGCGAACCGAAAGTTCATGCCAGCCTGGTGGCGCACGGCGATATCCATGAGGATGAGGAAATAGTCAGCCTGCTCGATCTGCCTGTTGATTTTGACGAGCTTACCAAGGCCGGTTCAATGATGGGTTCAGGGGGTATGATCGTCATGGACGAGGACTCCTGCATGGTCGACATCGCTAAGTATTTCCTCAACTTCCTGCAGGAAGAATCGTGTGGTAAGTGCCTGCCCTGTCGCGAGGGGATACGGACCATGCTTGGTATCCTGACCCGCATCAGCGAGGGAAAAGGTGAGATGCGGGACCTGCCTCTCCTGGAGGAGCTATCGCAGGTGATTATCGATACCAGCCTGTGCCAGCTTGGCGGCAGCGCTCCCAACCCGGTGCTTTCCACGATCAGGTATTTCCGGCAGGAGTACCTGGCCCATATCAGGGACAAGCGCTGTCCGGCAGGGATCTGCAAGGCGCTGGTTTCGCATGCCATAGACGAAAGCTGTATCGGCTGTCACGCCTGTGTCAAGCCTTGCCCGACCGGGGCCGTGGTTGGTAATGTCAAGGAATTACACTATATAGTCCAGGATAAATGCATTCAATGCGGGGCCTGCTACCAGATTTGTAAATACGACAGCATCAAGCGCGTCAAGCGGGGGGATGGAGACACTCTTCAAGCGCGCGCCAAAGAACTTTGGCAGCCCAGAGCAAAAACCCAGGCCGCGGCCGTCGCATAGGAGGTGAGAGAGATGTCAATGATCAAGATAAAGATAGACGGTCATCAGGTGGAAGCAGAGGAGGGATCATTCGTTCTCGAGGCGGCACGAAACCTCGGTATATATATCCCCACGCTTTGCTACTACCCCTATATGACACCGTACGCGGCCTGCCGCATCTGCGCAGTGGAGGCCGGCGATGGCAAGGGGTGGTCGAAAATCGTCACCTCGTGTAACTACCCTGCCTGGGACGGGCTCGAGATTCTGACCAGCACTCCCCGGGTCATGAACGCCCGCCGTGTCAACCTTGAGATGCTCCTTTCCCGGTGCGCGCCGGTGCCGGTTTTGCAGCAACTGGCCGAGCAATTCGGGATAGTCAAGCCTCGCTGGGGTTCCGGCGAGGACACCTGTATTCTGTGCGGCCTCTGTGTGCGGGTCTGCGATGAAGTTGTCGGGGCGCATGCCCTGGCCTTCGGCGAAAGGGGCATTTATCGCAACGTTGTGACACCGTTCGGGCAACAGAGCGACGACTGTATCCTTTGCGGCGCTTGCGCCAAGGTTTGTCCGACCGGCCATATCACGATGGAGGAAATAAGCAACCGCGAACTTGTCCATAACGAAATGACGCTGGGGCCGAATTCGGCCATTTCGCTTCCGTTCCGACAGGCGGTGCCGAACGTGCCGGTCATAAACCCCGAGCACTGCATTCATTTCAACACCGGTGGATGCAAGGTTTGCTCCAAGGTCTGTCCTAAAGACTGTATCAATTACGATGATACGGATACATTCGAGGAGATCGAAATCGGGGCTGTGATTATGGCGACCGGGTTCGACAATTTCGATCCCACGCCCATGAAGCAATATGGTTACAGCCGGTATCCCAACGTCATCACGGCCGAGGAGTTCGAGGTCATGAACAACGCCGCCGGTCCGACCGGGGGCAAGATTCTCCTCGAAAACGGTGAGGAGCCGCGGGCAATTGCCATTCTGCATTGCATCGGCAGCCGCGACGAGAACTATCACAAATATTGCAGCCGGGTCTGCTGCATGTATGCATTCAAGTTCTCTCACCTGGTGAAAGAAAAAACCAGCGCTGAGGTCTACCAGCTCTACATCGACATCCGCAGTTTTGGCAAAGGGTACGAGGAGTTCTACCAGCGGATTCTGCATGAGGACGTCAACGTCATCCGTGGCAAGGGCGCCGAGATCGTGCCATCGGGTTACGCTCGCGGCTCCGAGGGCCACCTCCTCGTGCGGTGCGAGGATACGCTGATCGGCAAATGGCGCGAGATACCGGTCGACATGGTGATTCTCTGCACAGCCCTCGAGGCCAGGAAGGACGCCAAGGAGACCGGGCGCAAATTCAATATCTCTACCGGCGCCGACGGCTGGTTCATCGAGGCTCACCCCAAGCTGGCGCCGGTTTCGACTACCACTGACGGAATTTACCTGGCCGGCGCCTGCCAGGGGGCTAAAGATATTCCCGACACAGTCGCTCAGGGCGGCGCCGCGGCCTCGCATGCCATGAAATTACTGTGCCAGGGGGAAATCCTCATGGACGCCGCCTGTGCCACCGTGATGGAGGAGTATTGCAGCGGTTGCCGTATCTGCAACGATCTCTGCTCATACAACGCCATCGAGTTCCTGGAGGATAAGAAGGTTAGCTCCATCAACTCGGCCATGTGCAAGGCCTGCGGGACCTGCGTCGCCGCCTGCCCATCGGGCGCGATCGTGGGAAAGCATTTCACCGACCAGCAGATATTCGCTCAAATTGAAGGGATGCTGTCATGAGCTTCGAACCAAAGATAATCGGATTCTTGTGCAACTGGTGCAGCTATACCGGCGCCGACCTGGCCGGGACGGCCCGCATGAAATATCCACCAAACGTCATCAGCATCCGCGTCATGTGTTCTGGCCGGGTCGATCCCAGCTTTGTCCTTGATGCCTTTAGCAAGGGGGCCGATGGGGTTCTGGTCTGCGGCTGCCATCCCGGCGATTGCCACTATGTCGAGGGAAACTACAAATGCATGAGACGCATTCCTCTTACGCTGAAAATCCTGGAATCGTTCGGGATTGACAAAGGGCGTTTAAGGCTGGAATGGGTCTCGGCCTCCGAGGGCGCCCGTTTCCAGGAGGTAATCAAGGAGTTTACCGAGCAGATCAGGGCATTGGGGCCGTTACAACTGAAGGAATGGACCTTCGAGCCACCCAAAGAGAGCGAGCATATGATTGAAATGGGGAGGGCGTGATGGCGAAACCGAAACTTGCAATCTACTGGGCCGCCTCGTGCGGGGGGTGCGACATCGCCATCCTCGATATCGAGGCAAAAATCCTGGACGTGGCTGATTTCTTCGATCTTGTCTTTTGGCCGGTGGCCCTCGATTTCAAATATGACGACATTCGCCGCATGGATGACAAGTCGATCACTCTGACCCTCTTCAACGGCGCTATTCGCAATGATGAGAATTTCGAGATCGCCAGGTTGCTGCGTCAAAAATCGGTGGTCATGTGCGCATTCGGCAGTTGTGCCACCGAGGGTGGTATCCCGGCGCTGGCCAATCTCTATGACAGGGAATCGATAATCGACTACGCCTTTCACAAATCGCCGTCCGTTGACAACCCCGATCGAATCGTCCCGGAACCGATATACAAGGTCCCCGAGGGGACAATAACGATCCCGGCCATGTGGAATACGGTCAGGTCTTTGGGCCAGACAATCGATATCGATTACATCATTCCCGGATGCCCGCCGCAATCGGACCAGATCATAAACGTGGTCGAGGCTGTGATCGACATCCTTTCGAACGGCAAACCGCTTCCGGCCAAGGGAACGATTCTGGGCGCCACCGATAAATCGTGTTGCGACGAGTGCAAGCGCCAGAGGAATATCAAGAAGATAAAGAAATTCATCCGGCCGTTCGAAAAAGTGCTCGATCCCGACCTCTGCCTTCTTGAGCAGGGGGTGGTCTGTATGGGTCCGGCCACGAGGGCCGGGTGCGGCGCCAAGTGTGTCAGCGCCGGCGTGCCGTGCCGCGGCTGCTATAGCCTGCCGACCAATATTCGTGATCAGGGCGCCAAAATGGCCTCGGCCCTGGCGAGTGTCATTGACTCCACCGACCCGGCCGAAATCAACGCAATCATCGAGACGATCCCCGATCCGATTGGAACTTTCTATCGGTTCAGCCTGGCGGAATCGATGTTAAGGAGAGTGCAGATATGAAAGAGATCACGATCGACCCGATCACCCGCCTCGAGGGCCATGGCAAGATACATCTATTCGTGAATGACGACGGCGGCCTGGCCAATGCCTATTTCCAGGTTCCGGAGCTGCGCGGATTCGAGAGGTTTTGCCAGGGGAGGCCGGTCGAGGAAATGTGCCGCATCACGACCCGAATCTGCGGGGTCTGCCCCGATGCCCACCATATGGCCGCCGCCAAAGCCGCCGATGCCGTCTACGGCGCTACCATACCCTCGGCTGCCAGGAAATTGCGCGAGCTTGTTTATAACGGTTTTTATGCGGGCGACCACACCACGCACTTTTTTGCGCTGGGCGGCCCAGATTTCGTGTGCGGCCCCGATGCTCCCCCAGAGGAACGCAATATCCTCGGTGTCATAAAGAAGGTTGGCCTCGATGCCGGCAAGAAGGTCATCGCCCAGCGGGCCCGCGGCCAGAGGATTATAGAGATTATAGGCGGCAAGAAGGTTCATCCTGTCACCGCCTTGCCGGGAGGAATGTCGAAGAGGGTCACCAGGCAGGAACATGAGGAGATGATAAAAATCGGTCAGGAGATGGTCGAGTTTGGCAAGTTCGCGATCCAAGTCCTCAACGACGTGGTGCTGGCCAACAAGGCCTATGTCGACCTGATCCTGTCCGATATGTACACCCACAAGACCTACAACATGGGCCTGGTCGATTCCCACAACAAGGTCAACTTCTATGATGGCCGGGTGCGGGTAACCGCTCCCGACGGCACCGAGCATGCCAAGTACGATCCGGAAGATTATCTTGATTATGTCGCTGAGCATGTTGAGCCGTACAGCTACCTGAAGTATCCATTCCTGAAGAAGGTCGGTTGGAAGGGGTTTGTCGACGGCATGGACTCCGGAGTGTACAAGGCCACCCCGCTGGCCAGACTCAATGTCTCCGATGGCATGGCCACGCCCTTGGCCCAGGCCGAATACGAACGCTTCTACGAAACTCTGACGGGAGACCGCTCGGGACGGATACCGGTGCATTCGACGTTGGCTACCCACTGGGCGCGCGTAGTGGAGTTGATGTTCGCCTGCGAGGCCGTAGCCCTGCAATCCCAGGATGAGGAAATAATATCGGACCATATTCTCGATCCGCCGACGTCGATAGTCGGCGAGGGGATCGGTATCGTGGAGGCTCCGCGGGGCACGCTGACACATCACTACAAGACCGACAAGAACGGCATCATAACCGAGGCTAATCTGATTGTCGGCACGACCAACAATAATGCTCCCATCACAATGTCGATTAAGCGCGCCGCCGAGGGCCTGATAAAAAAGGGGCAGGAGATCAGCCAGGGGGCGCTCAACAAAATCGAGATGGCCTTCCGGGCTTACGACCCTTGTTTCGGATGCGCCACGCATTCGCTGCCCGGCCAGATGCCGATGGAGCTGGTGATCCGCGACGCCGAATCCAGAGAGATCATCCAAATTATTCGGAGGAATTGCTGAAGAGCGATGCGGTAATTTGCCTGGGCAACGAGATATTATCGGATGACGCCTTCGGGTATCATGTTGCGGAACTGCTGCGCTCGAGCGGCGAATTGCCCGAGGCGGAAATCATATTCGCGCCGTTGGCGGGATTCGGCTTGCTGGAGCTGTTCAACCGCCGCCGGCGCGTTCTCATTGTCGATACCATCGTGACCGGCCAGGATCCGCCCGGCACAATCCACCTCAGCCCCCTGGGCCAATTCACGCCATCATATAACTTGACAACGAGCCATCAAATGAATCTCCCTACGACTCTCGAATTCGGCAGGCAAATGGGCATGGCCATGCCCAACAGGATCGATGTGCTGACTGTCGAGGCCGCCGATATTGAGACCTTGAGTGAGAGCATGACACCTGCGGTAAAGGCGGCATTGGAGCCGGCCGCCGGCCGGATACGCGAGTGGGCCTCAGGCAAATGAATCCATAATAGAAAAGGGCAGGAGTTGATTCCTGCCCGATATTGCTTATGTCGATGCTTGCCTCTAAAATGAGAGCTTTTCTTTGGGATTGGAGCGTTCCTCGAATTCGACCCAGCCGCGGTCAGAGGCTGACGTTATCCCCTTGACTCTCAAGTCGAAATCGTCGGGATTGCTGCACTGGCCCAGGGCTTCCTCGTAGCTGATATGTCCGGAGCGGTATAGCCTCATAATCGATTGATCGAAACTCTGCATGCCATATTGAATCGCGCCCTGTTCGACAAGATCGATTATCGTATTGGTTTTCAGGGGGTCGATGATCGCCTCGCGTACCGATGCGGTCGAGATCAGCACCTCGACAGCCGGAATTCGTCCGGCGCCGTCATGGCGCGGCAGGAGTCGCTGGCAGATTATCGATTTGAGGGTGCCGGCAAGGAGCAGCCTTATCTGCTGATGCTGGTGCGGCGGGAAAAACGAAATTATCCTGGAGATGGTCTCGATGGCGTTAAGGGTGTGGAGCGTGGTCAACACAAGGTGGCCGGTGTCGGCAGCGGTCAGAGCGATCCCCATGGTGTCGGCATCGCGGATTTCACCTATCAGAATAATATCCGGATCCTGGCGGAAGGCGTGCCGTAGAGCCGCCGAAAAGCTTTCGGTGTCGCCGCCGACTTCACGCTGCGAGATGATCGATTTCTTGTCGCGATAGATATATTCGATCGGATCTTCGATTGTCAGGATGTTCTCGGCCCGGGTGGCGTTGATATGCTCCACCATCGAGGCCAGCGTGGTTGACTTGCCGGAGCCGGTGGTGCCAGTGACGATGACCAGGCCGCGCTTGTTGTTGGAGATATCCTTTACAACATCGGGCAGGTTGAGCTCCTGGAAGTTGGGTACCTTGGTGTTGACCTGCCTTATGGCAATGCCGATTGAACCCCTTTGCTTGTAGAGATTAATGCGGAAGCGCCCCATCTTCGAGATCGATAGGGCCAGGTCCATTTCGCGCTTCTGATGGAATCTGTCTTTTTGCTCCTGGCTCAGCACCTGGTTTAATATTTTGTCCAGGTCCTCGGGCATCAGTATTTGATCGTCGATATAGGCCAGCTTGCCATCAACCCTGACAGTCGGGCGAAGACCTACTCTGAGATGCATATCGGAGGCATGGCGATTCAGCATCTCCTGCATCATCTGCTTAAATGTCATAGAATCGACCTCGCATTTTCTCCAAAAATGAATATTTCCAGGTCCTAATGGACCCGGAAATATTATCGGCAGGCTATGCGATAACTTTGGCGGCGCTAAGAGATTGGTTCTATGAGAAACAGCGGTTGGCCAAATTGCACCGGCTTGGTATTTTCCACCAAAACCTCGACAATTCGCCCCGGCTGTTCGGCCTCGATTTCGTTCATCAGCTTCATGGCCTCGATGATGCACAGCACTTGGCCCGCCTTAATACTCTGGCCGACCTCGACATACGGCTTGGCATCGGGCGCCGGGGTCCGATAGAATGTGCCCACCATCGGCGACTTGATTTCGATAAGATCGGTCTTTACGGGCGCGGCCTGGGGTGCATGCATGGAGATTTCCAACTGGTCCACGCGCGAGTTTATCGGAGGGGCCTGAACCTGCGGCATGGGTTGGATGACGCTGTCGCGATGGCCGTTATCGTTATTCGAACCGACTTTTTTCCTTATACTGACTTTGCGGCCCCAACTGGACACCTCCAACTCACCAATATTCGACTCCTCAACGAGTTTAATAAGCATCCTTATCTTTGATGGCCTCATAATAACATTCCCCCGTAAAACAGGTTTTTGCCCTAAAGCTCCACGAGCTCCTTAGGTAGCTTGCTTAGAATCTGGCCTCCATTTGTCGTCACCAAAACATCATCCTCTATCCTCACTCCGCCCCAGTTGGAGATGTATATCCCCGGCTCGATAGTTACGACCATGCCGGGCTCGAGCACATCGTTGGATTGCGGGCTCAAGACAGGCCTGTCATGCACTATCAAGCCGATCCCGTGGCCCAATCCGTGTCCGAAATTATCGCCATAGCCGGCCTTCATGATTATATCGCGGGCCACGCTATCCAGGCGGCTGCAGGCCATGCCTGGTCTGACGGCCCTGCAGGCGGCTTTTTGCGCGGTAAGCACTATGTCGTATATTTTCTTCTGTTTCTCGGTGGCCTTACCCAGGACGACGGTGCGGGTGATATCCGATGCATATCCCTGGTAAAGGCAGCCGAAATCAAGCGTCACATAATCGCCCTTGCGCAGCTTTTTGTCCGAGGCCCGGCCGTGAGGCATAGCCGATCGCTGCCCCGAGGCGACGATTGTCTCGAAAGAGGCGTTCTCGGCCCCGAGTATGCGCATCTTGTATTCGATCTCCAGGGCGATATCCTTCTCTTTTACTCCCGGCTTGAGCTCATCGAGGATTTCCGAAAATGCCTTGTCGGCTATGCGAACCGCCTTGCGAATCTTGCCGATCTCGTCGCCATCCTTGACCACCGAGAGCGATTCAACCAACTGCGAAGTGGGCCTGAAAACGACCTGCGGCAGAAGCTCTTTGAGCTTCTCGAGCATATTGAGCGAAATGAAGTCGCCCTCGACTCCGACCCGCGTTCCCTTGGAAAAAACGGGAAGCTTGGGCAGTTCGGTTATGAGCTGACGGTTGGCGATAACGATCTTGCAGTTCTTGACCTCTTTCTGGGCCTGCAAGCCATAGCGGAAATCGGTCAGGAAATACGCTTTGGGCGGCGATATGACCACGATGCCATTGCTGCCCGTAAAACCGGAAAGGTAGTGGACATGATTTATCTCGGTGGCAACGAACGTATCGATGCCATTTTTCTTTAGCAGCCCGAATGCTTTTTTTATCCTCTGGTCAGTCATGCCTTCCCATTTTCTTTTTTAATTCGTCGATTTTTTTCTCGAGACCGGGATTATCGGGAAACTGCTCCTTGAGATCGCTGTATATCTTCAGCGCCTTGTTCAAGTAACCCTGTTTGACACAGATATCGGCATAAGTCTCGGTTTCGAATATCTCCTTGCCGATTCCCCGCTTCTCTTTGGCAATCTTCAGGGTTTCCGCCCTTAGGAGATCGCCCAGCAGGTCCTGGTCTGTCAATTCGGGAAATATCTCCTCGGCTTTCGCAAGGCCGTAATTCGAACGCGCCTGATCCCCTTTCTTGTGATATACTTTCCCGAATAAGACCCAGCCGTTTAGATGCTCGGGGTCAAGCGCCAATAAATGCTTAACGAGCTGCTCGGATTTGGCCACGTCATCGAGTTCGAAAGCCATCCTGGCCGCCATATAAAACAGGTCGGTATCGCGCGCACCGGCTCTGATTTCCTTAAGAGCCAGATTCAGCGACTCCCGAAGGGAACCGGCTTCCCCGACCTGGTCGATATCGAAAGGCGTCAATGAGTTATTTTCGTCCCTGTTCATCGATCGATGATGTATCCTAACTAAGAAAAATGGGAACCAATCAATAAGATCGATAATCCCGTAACCCTGAATCAGGCGCCGGGCGCCTATCAGGGGTAGAAAACATAATAGGGGGCGCAAGGGATGTCAATCTTTTTTATCCGCCGACAGGCTTTTTTGAGATGTAAGCTTATGAAACTCCGAAACTTAGTTGGTGGTTTCCAGGATTCTTCTGATCAGCTTTGAGGACGATTTTCCTTTCACCAGCTTGACCCGGCGCACTTTGCCACCCCAGCCTTGGACCTCCGATGCCCCCACAATCTCCGCAATTGTGTAGTCGGCTCCCTTGGCCAGCACGTCGGGTCGAAGTTTCTTGATTAGCCGAAGCGGGGTGTCGTCGTCGAATTTGACGACCAGGTCGACTGGTGTCAGGTAAGAGAGGAGCAGGGCGCGCTCCTTGAACGTCATCAGCGGACGGCCGAAACCTTTCAGCCTCTCGACGGACCGGTCGCCATTCAGCCCGACAATGAGGAAATCGCCAAGTTTCCTGGCGGCATCCAGGTAGCGAGCGTGCCCGGAATGAATCAAATCGAAGCAACCATTTGTAAAGACAACGCGCTTGCCCGCTCGACGCAGCTTGTCTCTAATTTCGGCGGCGGCGGCCTCCGAAACGAGTTTCTTCTTCATGCCTCATCCATCATGGCGGCTTTGAGTTCATTTCGAGTGATTCTGGCGGTTCCGAACTGGGCTACCGCCAGACCGGCCGCGGAGTTGGCGAATATGGCCGCCTCATGCATGCTGGCCCCGGCGGTTCTGGCCACGGTCAGGGTCGCGATCACAGTATCGCCGGCGCCGGTGACATCGTATACGGTTTTGGCCCTGGCCGGTATATGGGTCAGCTTGCGGTCCTTTTCGAATAGCGCCATCCCCTTTTCGCCGCGGGTTATGAGAAGCGACTCCAGGCTCAGCAGGTCCATCAGGTTCCAGCCAACATCGGCCAATACCGTATCGCTTGTGATCTTCTTGCCGGAAATGAAACCAGCCTCATGATGGTTGGGCGTAATGACGGAAACCTCGCGATAGTTCATGAAATGGACTTCCTTGGGGTCGACCGCGATGAACTTGCCGGCGTTTCTGGCGATCGGGATAAGAGCCGAGAGGAGATCATACGTTATGACGCCCTTGCCATAGTCCGAGATAATGATGCCGTCGATTCCCTTCAGCATCTTTGTGATCCTGGCGATGAGCTGCTCCACCAGCGGCGAGCCGATTTCCAGGGTGTCCTCCCTGTCGATCCTGACAACCTGCTGATTGTGGGCCACGATTCTGGTCTTGACAGTGGTCGGGCGGCCCTTGTCGATCAAGAGCCCGGTCGTCTTGAGGCCGTTTTCGACGAGATTTTCCTTGAGAATATCGGCCATCATGTCGTTCCCGACAATCCCCAGCAATGTGACATCGGCTCCCAGCGCCTGAACATTGGCGGCCACGTTGGCGCCGCCGCCGAGGTTGGTTGTCTCCTTCTTGATATGCACCACGGGAACCGGCGCCTCGGGGGAGATGCGATCGACATTGCCCCACAAATAGCGGTCGAGCATGATATCGCCCAGGACTACTATTTTGGTCTTGGGGAAATTATTCAGTAGGCGTGCGATTCTGTTCTTGTTCATTCCAATACCGAGGTTAATTGCCTTGACATCGCGGCAGATGATACTAAAATTATGACGATATTGCAACAGGATTGAATACCAAAGCGTTAGCTAAAGGAGATAAGGTGAACCAGAAGCCCCAGCAGATCAATATCGAAATCGGCGAGAAAGAATCGGAGGGAATTTACTCCAACCTGGCACTGATTGTTCATTCACCCCAGGAAATAATAATCGATTTCGCCCGGGTCATGCCGGGTGTCCAGAAATCGAAAGTCTACGCGCGAATTGTCATGACCCCGGCCCACGCCAAGATGCTGCACAAGGCGCTCGAGGACAATCTAAAAAAGTTCGAGTCGCAGTTCGGCCAGATCAAGCTCCAGGGTGTCGAGGAGAAGAATATCGGATTCCAGATGCCGAAGAACAGCACCGATATGCCATAACCGGGGTCCCCTTGGGACCTCTCGGTCCTATCTAACGAGATACGCCAGCTTTTCCCTGACAACGTCGCCGCCGGATTTAAGGATACATATGTATATCCCCGATGCCACCTGATTGCCGGCATCGTTGTGGCCGTCCCAGACATGAACCAAAAATGCGGCTGCCCCCACTCTGAATGTCCATTCGCGGACCACCGCCCCCGAAACATCGTGCACCGAGAGAACCGACTCGCCCGCTCCCGGCAGTTTGAGATAGAAGACGACCGAATCGACAGCCGGGTGTGGCGCAACCGAAACGGCAATCAAGCCGCTCGGGCGGTATGGCTGCCTGCCGAAAGCATCCACGAGATTCGGCACACCCCAACCATACTGATTGTTGGGCAGTGACGAGTGATCCGAGGCCTGCCGGAGCGCCGATCTGATATCGTAGTAATCCCAATCGGGGTGACCCTCCAGGAGCAGGGCAATCCCTCCGGCGATCAGCGGGGCGGCGAACGATGTTCCCGATGAGGTGGCATAGCCGCCGACATAATTGGCGTGGAAAACGGCGTTTCCCAGGGCGCAAAAATCGGGCTTGATACGGCCATCGGCTGTGGGCCCGCGCGATGAAAAGCTCAAAATCGCTCCCGACCTGTCGACACCCCCTACGGCGATGACGGAGTCACCGTCGGCGGGCGGGATAATCTTTCGCCAAAAGGCATTCCCCTCGTTTCCGGCGGAGTTCACCACGATGACCCCGAGCCCGGCGGCAATATCGGCGGCCCGGGTGATAACGGGCGTGTTGCCGTCGAGCTGAGTAGTGTCATACCAATCGGTGTATCCCACAGACGAGGAAATGATATCGACACCGAGCGATTCCATCCATTCAGCGGCGGCCACCCAATAGTCTTCCTCGGCGCGAACTTCATCATTATATATTTCTGTCTTGGCCAGAATATACTCGGCTCCGTAAGCCGGACCGATTAAGAATCCCTCGTCGAAGCCGCCCAGTACGGAGAAGACGGCGGTGCCATGAGATCGCTGATTGTCCCATAAATCCATCACATCGTCATCGCCGTTGATAAAATCGTGCGTGGCGATTATTCGGTCCTCGGCCCGCATGGCGGCGAAGGCGGCAAGGCTGGTGTCAAAACCGGTATCCATTATCCCGATGACAACGCCCAGACCTGAAAGCCCGGCATTGTGCAAGGAGTCGATCGCCAGCATGGAATCCTGGGCATATGACGGCCCATAATCAAAGAATGGAGTTTTGCCTGGCGCAAGATAGATCAGGTCATCGGGTAATAGAGGCTTGAGTGTGGATGATGACACCGGCGCTATTTTCGCCACAAACGGCAGGCCGGCGATCCGCCTTAGCGTCAGGCTGTCAGCCTCGACACTGACAGCGTTAAGCCAGCGGGAAACGACTCTGATCCTGCCTCCCATGGCCTCGATCAGCTTCGTTTGTTCGAGGCTTGGCGGCGTATCATATAAGCTGAAGTCAGTCAGGGTCGAGCGTGATATCCGACGCTCCCGGGCTCTCGATGAAATCGGGGTCGGCCGATATTCATGTTTTTGCGTATAAAATACCCAGCATGGCCTCGGATAATCGACCTGAGCATAAATATCGGATATGAAACAAGATGCGAAAGAAAATGCGATGAACGCACGACCTAATCGGCAAGAATTATTGGAAAAGCGCATATAATTATCACAACCTGATCTAAGTATAAGGATATAAAACTTGACAAAAATTTCCTATGGCATTAATTTTTCCTAAATGGGGGATGTTCACTTGGATAATTCTATGACAGAAAATAGGGCTGAGCAAGCAAAAAAGAAAGAATTCGAGGAGCTGTTCCTCCCCCTTTTGGATAACCTCTACAGTATCGCTCTTCGCATGACACGCAACGAAAAGGATGCCGAGGACCTCGTTCAGGAAACGTATCTGAAAGCCTTCCGTTTCTTTCATCGCTTTGAGCGAGGCACCAACGCCCGCGCCTGGGTCTTGACAATCCTGACCAACACATTCCGAACGAGATACCGTAAGAAAAAACAAGAGCCGAGCATGGTCGATTTCGAGGCCGTGGAGAATTTCTGCCTGGCCGATGAAATGGTCAAGGAGATTACGGCTTCCGACAAATCGGTGGCCCAGGGGGCCGAGATTGTAACCGCTATCCTGAAAGATTATGTATCCGACGACGTCATCGAGGCCCTGGAAAACGTCCCCGAACAATTCCGGATGGCGGTGCTGTTGTCCGATGTCGAGGGGTTCAGTTACCAGGAGATTTCGGAGATACTCGGTATCAGCGTCGGGACCGTCAAGTCTCGCATATTCAGGGGGCGGAAAATCCTGCAAAAGCAGCTTTGGGAATTTGCCAAGCAGAGGGGTATACTGAAAGGGAAATAGGGATGACCTGCGAGGAGGTTTTTAAGCGGCTTTATGAAGCCCTCAATTCCGGTGTCGAAAACCTGACATCGGAAGTCTTGACCAGGCATTACGAGATCTGCCAGACTTGCTGCAAATATTGCAGATTCGATGCCCAGGTCATCAAGGCCATGCAGGAGAATTGCTTTAAGGACAGGCCGGAATCGGACCTGCGCGTCAAAATCCTCAAAGATATCAACTTGCAGTCCTGAACCGCGCTCGCTGCGGAAGGCTATGGCTAATCCAAGATGGAAATTCCAAGCACGACAGGAATGACAATCGGGCTTACCCCGACACATGGAGCAGCAAGTACATTACTGCAAATGCGATAGGAACATTCAGATCTGAAAATGATGTTTAGGAGTTGGCGAAATTTACATGGGTTGATGAATTAATTGCCGATAATCAGCAAATAGACAACCGTCAGCGAAGGGGGGAGTTGTGATTGAAAGAAATCCGATGGTTTCTGGGTACGATCGCCAATGATGAAGAGGATCTTAGAATGACATGCGAAGAAGCAGTACGGAAGCTGCACGAATATTTAGATCATGAGCTCGATCACGCCAGCGCCGAACAAGTCGAAAAGCACCTCGAGATTTGCAGAACCTGCTGCGACCATATGGAGTTCGAGAAACATATGAAGAAGCTGATACACCAGGTTTGTTGTCAGCAAAAGGCTCCTGCTTTTCTCCGGGACAAGATCATGAATACCCTCAGTTCCGATGATTAGCCGGGCCAGTTAAATCGCTTCGGCCAATGTAAATGGGAGGTCACGGTCGACCTCCCATTTTGTATTTCCGGATTTACGAGAGATTACTGCGTTTTGGCCTCAGGAAACATATGGGCGATCTTCGGCCACATTTCCTCGAATTTGAATCCCTTGAAAGTCGGGCTCTTCTCATTGTGACAGCCGACACAACCCTTTTCGGGATTTGCCACCAGGCCGGCGGCCGCGGCTGCCTCTTTGCTCTTCATGACCTTCATGTCCTTGTAATCGGAACCGGCGCCATGACAGGCCTCACAGCCGACGCCCTCAGTCTGGGCGAAGGTAGCTTCCTTGGTCTCGGCGGGAGCGGCAAAACCGGTCACGTGGCAAACCAGGCACTTCTCACTTGTCTGAGGACTGTCGACGCCGGCCTTGGTGCCGACCTCTTTGGCCTCGGGCGTTGCCAGTACCTCGAAAGCCTTGGCGTGCTTTGATTCTGTCCATTTCTTGAACTGCTCGCCTTTAGCAGGGCTATTGTGGCAGATCTTGCACTTGGCGGAGCCGATGAATTTATGGCTGGCCTTTGCAGGAGCCTCGGTTTTCTCCTGGGCCATTGACATCGCCGCAAAAGCAATTACCAATCCGATCACCATCAGTATTACAGCTATTCTTTTCATTCAGTCACCTCCCTTAAGAGAATGAGCTTTAGGTGTTATGATAAAAATCATATTAAGAGTCATTACTTATGCTGTCAAGGAATTTATTAATCTGTCAACGGGCCCGATCTTCTAATCTCAAATGTCCGCGCGACTTAGTAGATATTCGGGCCAGCCCATTCATAGCCAATCGAGGCTCCAAAATGTAAAAAAATTAACAATCTCATCACCCTAAGCGCTATTATATGCGCTTGAATTTCAAAGGTTCCATGAATCAAGCAGGACATTCTAATGATGTCCGCCATTATTAATTCTCATGCCCTCTGTGGGACAAGCATGATACTCATGACGTTATAGAAAAGGCCCAGCGCCACTCCAGGTTATCCTCATCTGGCTGAGGCTTGGAAATCCATAGTGGCAAATGCAGACTTAACCTGCATTCGTTGAACAAAAGACCGAGGAAAGGCACCTCATAGGTGACGACAAGGCCCGCCTCATAAAGGAAATCGTCAGCCGTGTCGGCCGGGCTCCAGACTCGGCCGCCAGCAAAATAGAACTGCGGCCTGATGTTGGCCATTTGCCTGGTCAGAACAGGGATTTTGAATGGCAATCTTGGACTGGGAAGATCGTTTGAGATTCCAACTGAAATGAGTCTGGCGCCCGAGCTGCCCTGTCTCAGATAACCACTCAAGCCGGCGCCTCCGGGTTTGAATAGGTGACCATCGTCTTTCCAGCGATCGGGCAGCGTGCCGCGGCTCCGGAACAGGGGCGAATCCCAAATATCATATGAGTCGGCGGTGGAGAGGGAAAAGCGTCTCTGGGACGGGATATCGCCATCGGCCCGGCCCAACTTCATTTGCAAATTCGTTTTTCCAACCCCGACGCCTTCCACGGAGATGGCCAACCCGGCGGCCGCGCGCCTGAACTGGTAATCGCTCCCGAAAGTGGTGTTGGAGAGGCTGCCCTGCAAGATAATCACCCCGAACCGCTGGTCGAATCGTCGTGAGAAGCTCAAGTCGGCAGTGACGACATTTCCGGGTGACCAGCTATCGCCATAAAGGTAGGCAGAGTCAAAAAGGTAGTTTCTTTGAACCGCGAAGATCGCTTGAGTCATCCGCGGATCTTGCGGATCGAGCGATTCGAAGCGTGCCCCAATCGCCTGCCGCCCACGCCCCTCCAGTTCTTTCGAGGCGACGAAATATGAGAATCGGGGATCGCTTGGGACCAGCGCGTTATCGAAAGCGGCGGCGTAATCAAAATGTCCGCTTTGGATTCCAAGCGCAGCATTAAACCTGAGTCTCTTGAAATATTCGAGGTAGGCGCCGTCGAACGCGTACCCCAGCTTAATACCACCCACAGAGTTATACCAGGCGGTGGGCCGATGGGCGATCCGGTAGGAATCGACGAGATATTCGATATGATTCTTAGGATAGACGAATTTCGGCACCATGAATTGAAATGTCACCGGCGGCAGATGGCTTGACGAGTTATTCAGACGGTTGATATCGGCCAGCATCAGATCGGAATCAATAGTGACTTTCGACGGCCTGGATTCGAAAAACACTGTCGTGTCGAAAGAATCGACGCCCTTCTGCCAGACTGAAACGGGGATGGTCAGCGTATCTGCGAGGGTATCCTTGTAATAAACGGTCAATTTCAGCGGGGCGATGCAACGGCCATTGTTCTTGATGCGAATCGCATTGTTGAATCCGGTCCAGCCGCCCGAGTCCGCCTTTACTGAACGAACCGATTCGAGCGCGTAATCCAAAGTCCAGGTAGTATGAAACCATTGATGGAAAAACCAATCCAGGTCGCCGCCATGAATTTCCTCGGCAAGGTCTTGGAAATTTGAAAAATAAGGGTGTTTGAATGCCCAGCGCTGAAAAAGAGCATCGATGAACTTGTCGAATTTATCATCACCCATGGCGAATTGTAGCATGAAATATACCGAGGCCGCCTTGTGATATGATGAAACGTAATAAGACCACCAATCGCGAAATATCTCCGACGGTGTCGCCAGGGGATCTTCGGTTCCGGTCAAGGCTTTCTCGATGTACTTGGTTTGGGCCTCGTTGCGGTAGTTGCCGTTGGGCAAGAGCTCCTTTTGCCACCGGTGTTCGTATGTCAAGTCATTTTCGAATCGCCCATAATGATTCTCCATGTATTTGATTGTAAAGAACGAAGTCAGCCCCTCGTCGAGGAACGCCTCGGCCGTTTCATTGAATCCCAGAATGCCATAGAACCAGGCATGGCCGACCTCGTGGGCGATGGTGGCCTCCAGATCGTGATCGTAAGGATTATCAGCGCTGTATGACCCGGAGATCATTGTCAGGTCGGGGTATTCCATGCCCCCGGATGATACCGCGGCGACCACCGTGGAGTACTGATCGTATGGCCAGGGAAAACAACTCTCCGAGTAGAATCTTATCGCCCTGCGCGTATAATCGACCGCCTTGCGCTGCCAATGCCGTATGACCTCCGGAGTGTAATACGACTTGATAATCAGATCGCCATAGCGGCAGATATCGATCATGAATTGCGGGTCGGCGCAGAAGGCGAAATCGTGAATATTCGAGGCCCGAATTTTCCAGATCTTTAGATTCTGGACGTTTTGAAGGGTGGATCCCTTGCCTTGTTGCGCCGCGGACGTGACGGCTTTCTGAAGATCGGATTCGGCAGGGGCACTGTCCGCCCTGATATATTTCAGCGCGTCAACGATAACCGAATCGCCAACGGGCGACGGCAGCCTGGCGCCGAATACCTCTTCCTCGTTTTTCAACGTGCCGCAGTGAGCGATAATGAAGCTGTCGGGCATGGTAATCTCAACATCGAAATCGCCATATTCACCGTAGAATTCCCCGTTGGAAAGGTATTGATCGATGTGCCATCCATACCTGTCATAGACAGCCGGTTTGGGGTACCACTGGGCGACATCGAAATGATTCCCGCTCCTGGCGGCCCGGAATCCCTGGGCAGGAATCTGGCTGGTGAATTCTGTGTAGAAGTAGGTGGAATCTCCCGGCGGCAGCGGATGAACGAGCGGCACCCGCATGATGGTGTTATCTATGGCATGATCTTTGACCTGGGCGCCGTCGTTCTTCAACAAGTCAATGTTGACGAATCCTATATCCCGCTCGGATGTTGATGCGATGCTGTAATCACCTTCTTCCTGAAATTGCCGGTCGAGATAGCTTCCAGCCTGAAAAGCATTAAAGTAAAGGTGGAAATAAACCTCGTGCAATGTATCGGGCGAGTTGTTGTAATAGTCGATGGCTTCAGTCCCGCTGAGGCGAGCTGTCGTAGGGTCCAGATCGACTTTGATCTTATAACTCACACGCTGCTGGAAATAATCGTCATCGGCGGGCGCGAGCGCGAACATGGCCGGCAAAATCATCGCCGAGATGAACAACCTCATTTCAATACCTTAGAAAGGAACTCCATCGTACGGGGGTGCCTGGCGGAATTGAGGATTTCGGCTGTCGGACCGCACTCAATGATCTTGCCCGATTCGAAGAAGGCGATCCGGTCGGCCACCTCGCGGGCGAACCCGATTTCGTGAGTCACCACCAGCATGGTCATGCCGCCCTGGGCCAGCCCTTTCATGACATCGAGCACCTCGCCGATCATCTCGGGGTCGAGGGCCGAGGTCGGCTCATCGAAAAGCATAATTTTGGGATTCATGCACAGGGCGCGGGCAATCGCGACACGCTGTTTTTGTCCCCCGGAAAGGTAGGCGGGATAGGCGCCGGCTTTGTCCTGAAGCCCCACGCGGCCCAGGTATTGGAACGCGGTCTGCTCGGCCTCGGCCATCGTTTTTTTGCGCACCACCCGTTGGGCCAGGGTCAGGTTATCCAGCACGGTCATGTGCATGAAGAGGTCGAACTGCTGGAAGACCATGCCGACTTCAAGGCGTATGTCGTGGATATTCCGGCCCCCCGAGTCGAGAACCTCGTTGTCGACCATAATCCGGCCGGAGTCAACCCGCTCCAGGGCGTTGATACATCGCAGGAATGTCGATTTGCCGGAACCTGAGGGCCCGATGATGACAATGACCTCGCCTTTGTCAACGTCGAGGGATGCGCCATCGACCGCTCGGGTAGGCCCGAAACTCTTGACGATATTCTCCACGCGAAGGATCGAAGTCATAGGCCGTGCCTTCCCAGGCCGGGGATCTGGTATCGCCTTTCCAATACACGCGAGAACCGCGCCAGGGCCAGTGTCATGACCAGGTAGATGATCCCTACCATAAGCCAGGTGGCAAAATCGATATATGACCACGATAGATATTCACGTCCGGCGCGGGTCAGCTCGCGCAGGCCGATTATCGAAACCAGCGACGAGTCTTTCAGGCAGGCGATGAATTCATTGGCCAGGGGCGGGATTACCAGACGGCCGGCCTGGGGGATAATGACGTGCCG
>Ga0154764_1112_pt1 | contig 32621 bp, 24 predicted proteins | sample Rifle2008BG16ft_FD_105772 | JGI IMG/M metagenome (GOLD analysis project Ga0154764, IMG submission 105772) | candidate division Zixibacteria bacterium RBG_16_53_22
CGAGCAGATCTATAGTCTGACTTCGCTGTGCACGTTCGAGGATCGTTTCGTCATCCCGCCATCACACCGCGAGGAGGCCATCGAGATGATGGAGGACCCGTTAAATCACAAACAGGAAACAGGATTTGGGTTCCTCTCAGGGCCAAGGAGGGGGCAGTGAGCACCGAACTGCGGAGAATTCTGGATACCTTATCCGGCATTGTGTTCTATCCGATGGATAATTATAAGGCAAGAGTGAAGGACTGCCTGGATTCTCTGCAGGGAGAATCAACTCAAACAATTGAAAATATCAGAAAATTCTGGAATGATGTCGACAATTTGCCCATAAATGATTTGAGGGAGTACTTCACCCGCACATTTGATATCAACCCGCTCTGTTCACTTGAGGTTGGATGGCAACTGTTCGGCGAAAATTACGATCGTGGAAATTTCCTGGTCGTCATGAGAAGAGAAATGCGGTGCATGGGACTGGCCGAATCCAGCGAACTTCCCGACCATTTAACCCATGTGCTTCAGACATTGGGCCGCATGGAACCCGAAGCGGCGAGCGAATTCGCGTCGGCCTGTGTAATACCCGCGCTGATGAAAATGCTCGCGGGTCTCGAGGGAAAAGGAAACTTATTTGAGCCCGCGCTCCAGGCAATCTCAAATATTGTGATGGATCACTTTGGAAATTCCAAGGGGGTGGCTAATTGAGCGCTTTTCCAAACTACATTGATCAGTTCCTTCTGATGGTGCTTCCGTATGTGGCGTTTTTCACTTTCTTTTTGGTGACTATCCAGCGTTATCGCCTGCAATCATTCACTTATTCGAGTCTGTCGTCCCAGTTCCTTGAGAATGAGCATCACTTCTGGAGCCTGGTGCCGTTCCATTACGGCATCATTGCCGTCCTCGCTGGCCACCTGATCGGATTCCTGATACCAAGACAAGTGCTTCTCTGGAACAGCCATCCCCTGAGGCTCTTCGTCTTGGAACTTTCTGGCCTGATTTTCGGGGTTATGGCCGTCCTGGGTATGGCCAGCATTATGATACGACGATTCACAATGCCGCGCGTCAGGGTGGTGACCTCGACCGCCGATTGGGTGCTATACATACTGCTACTGTTCCAGGTTGTCGGCGGAGTGTATATCGCCGTCTTTTATCCCTGGGGATCATCGTGGTTTGCGGCGGCGGCCGCGCCCTACCTCTGGTCGCTTCTGAAACTCAATCCCGATATAAGCTACGTGGCCGCCCTGCCCGTCATGGTTAAATTGCATATTATCAACGCTTATCTCGTCATTGGGTTTTTCCCGTTTACGCGGTTGGTTCACGTTTTGGTGGCGCCTAATCCGTATCTCTGGCGCCGTCCGCAGGTAGTCAGATGGTATGGCAAGAGGAGTCAGGCGAGAAGGGCTTAAAAGGCAGATGGCCGATCTCAAGGGAACTCCGAATCAGGCGCTTCTTGGCGCTACCATAGGCTTCTTTTCGGGTTTTGCGGCGGTGGCTTTATTCGGTCCGACTGCCGGCAGGTTCCAGGATGTGCTTAAGCTCGACCCCGTGTTAATCGGATTTCTAATTGCCATGCCTTCACTTTCGGGATCGCTTCTGCGGATTCCGTTTTCGGCCTGGGTCGATACTGCCGGCGGCAGAAAACCGTTCATCGTCTTGCTGTTGCTTTCAATACTCGGGATGTTGGGCCTTTTCCTGGTAGTGCATTTCCTTTATCCCGAAAAATTAACTCCGAACTTGTATCCGCTGCTTCTGCTCTTGGGTCTATTGTGCGGTTGCGGCATTGCCACTTTCTCGGTAGGAATCAGCCAGGTTTCTTACTGGTTTCCTCAGAAAAGACAGGGTAGCGCTCTGGGCGCTTATGGCGGAATTGGTAATCTAGCCCCGGGGATTTTCTCATTTGCCCTGCCTATCGCGTTGACCTCCTGGGGGCTGGCCGGATCGTACCTGGCCTGGTTGCTTTTCCTGATAATTGGCACATTGCTATACGTCTTGATAACAAGAAATTCCTATTACTTTCAGCTTATCAAGAAGGGCCACGGCGCCTCCGAGGCCCGTCGGCTGGCGGGCGAACGATCGCAAGAGCTATTTCCCACGGGAAAAGTTAGAGAAAGCCTTCGTATTTCAGCCAGCATCTGGAAAACGTGGGCGCTTGTTGGAATCTATTTCGCGACCTTCGGTGGATTTATCGCGCTTACCGCATGGCTTCCGACCTATTGGAAGTCATTCCATGAGGTAAGTGCGGTTACGGCCGGAATGCTGACCGCGCTATATTCGATTCTGGCCTCGGTTATGAGGGTGGCCGGCGGCACGATCGCTGACAGGCTGGGTGGGGAACGGACAATTATGCTGTCGCTGACTGTAATGCTTGTCGGTGCGGTCCTTATGGCGACGACGGGCAATTTCAATTTATCCATTGCGGCAGAGATAATTCTGGCAATGGGCATGGGAATCACCAATGCTGCTGTTTTCAAGCTCGTTCCCCAAGAAGTGCCTCAAGCGGTCGGAGCCACCGCTGGATGGGTCGGTGGCCTGGGGGCTTTTGGAGGTTTTGCGATTCCCCCGGTAATGAGCCTCTTCGTAAGCGGACTGGGCAAGAAAGGGTATATCAGCGGCTTCTTGGTGTTCGTGGCGCTGGCTGCCATAGGGATCTTGTTAGCCTGGATTTTGGAACGCGCCCGGCAGAAGGAAATTGCTGCAGTTTCTGTTCGGAATTTATCTTTTCGGGAGCGCAAGGCGGAACGCGGCTCCAGTGGCGGAAGGATCGTAACAATTACAATATCGACTGGCCTACTCTTCAGCGTTATTGTGCTAATGCCAGGGGTTGGAGCCTACCGGCTGCCTGGAAACCAGAAGGGGTATGAACCTAATCAGCCTATAGACTTCTCGCATCGGCTCCACGCCGGAGAGATGCAGATTCCATGTCTTTATTGCCACTCGAGCGCCGAGACGAGCCGTTACGCCGGAATTCCAACGGCTGGCACTTGCATGAATTGCCATAAATTTGTTACCGCGGCGCTGGGCGCTGTAAGAGCCGAGGACGAACTAGCCGCCAAGGAAAACCGCGATCCGCGTAGGGTGGTCTCACTGGAACTAAAGAAATTATACCAGGCCCTCGGGCTCGATGAGAATTTGAACCGTGGTTCTGCAGCCGATTCCCGGCCCATCGAATGGACTAAGGTTCACAACGTGCCGGATTTTGTTTATTTCAATCATAGTTCGCACGTCAATGTCGATGTGGCCTGTCAGACCTGCCACGGCCCGGTGGAGACGATGGAGCGGGTCAGGCAGGTCGAGTCACTTTCCATGGGATGGTGCGTCAACTGCCACCGTGACGCAAATACTAACGGCCTGAACGGCCGCGCAGTGAAGGCCTCGATAGACTGCGCCGCGTGTCACTTTTGATTCTAGGAGAATATGTCCGCGGAGAAGATAGAAAAATACTGGAAGGCTACGGGGCAGGCGGACCGGCCGAAAGGGGCCGCCTCGCCCGATGAATTCCCCGCCCTCATCGAGAAGTTTGACTCGCCGCAGAGCCGACGGGGTTTCCTGCGGATCGCCGGCTTTACTTTCGCCGGGGCGGTTGTAGCAGGGTGCAGCCGGGCGCCTGTCGAAAAAGCCATTCCTTACCTGGTAAAACCCGAGGAGATCACGCCGGGCGTGGCGTATTATTATGCCTCGACCTGCGGTGGCTGCAGCGCTGGATGTGGCATTTTAGTTAAAAACCGCGACGGTCGTCCGGTCAAGCTCGAGGGCAATAAAGCCCACCCGATATCACGTGGCGGCCTTTGTGCTATCGGCCAGGCCTCGATCCTGGGATTATACGACAGCCAGAGATATAAAGGGCCCCAGATCGGGGGCAGTGACGCAAGCTGGGATCAGACTGATTCGCAAATCGTGGGCGAACTTGAAAAGATAAGAACGTCGGGAGGCGCGGTAAGGCTGTTGAGCGGTACGATCACAAGCCCTACGGCTCTGGCCACGATAGATAAGTTTCTGGGGCGGTTTTCCGATGCCCGGCATGTGGTCTATGACCCCCTTTCCGTCTCGGCCATCCTCGATTCCCATTTGCGTACGCACGGCATCCGCACACTGCCGCGGTACCAATTCGAAAAAGCCGATGTGATCGTAAGTTTCGACGCCGATTTCCTTGGCACCTGGATATCACCTGTGGAATTTTCCAAGGCGTATAGGAATGGCCGCAACCTCGAGGCCGATCGTTCAAAGTTTTCTTATCATGCGCAGTTCGAATCTCGCATGTCTCTGACCGGCAGCAAGGCCGACAAACGATATTGCGTTCCGCCGGGCGAAATCGGAGCAATCATGACTCAATTGTTTTTCGCGGTATCCGGACTGGCAGGACGCAGCGAGGGCATCGCCGATGCGCAATCATCCGTGTCGCGGGAAACCATTGATAGAATCGCAGGAAGGCTCTGGCGTTCGCGCGGCAATAGCCTCGTCGCGTGCGGGGCTCATGATGTTCGCGTCCAGATAATTTGCAATGCCATAAACGAGCTACTGGGTAATTACGGGAATACTGTCGACATCGAAAATCCATCGAATCAATTTCAAGGTAACGATTCGGAACTCGCCAAGCTGACCGGGGAAATAAAATCCGGCAGTGTCGATGCGCTCTTAATCTATGACGTTAATCCGGTCGCCGAGCTTCCGGGGGGTGAGGAATTGGCGAAAGCGGTAGCGGATATCCCACTCACGGTGAGCTTTTCCTCCAGGCCCGACGAGACAGCCTTGATAGTCAGGTATATCTGCCCGGATCATCACTTCCTGGAATCCTGGAGCGACTCGGAACCGGTGGTGGGTACTTTCGGCTTGACGCAGCCGGTAATACATCCGATTTTCAAAACGCGACCATTTATAGAGAGCCTGTCGAAATGGTCCGGCTCCAATAAAGCTTCTCACGACCTTATAAGGGACCGCTGGAGGGAGGAAATCTTTCCGAGAAACAACGAGTTTCGAACATTCGAAACTTTCTGGGATAGGGCTGTGCATGATGGCTTTGTCGATTTCAAAGCCTCCAGATCGATCCAGCATAAATTTGATTTTGCCGAAGTCGAGCCGGTTGTTAAGGCTGATTACGGGAGCGGCGCCCTGGCCCTTGTGTTATATCCGAAAGTCGGCATGGCGGATGGCCGCCACGCATATAATCCCTGGCTTCAGGAGCTTCCCGACCCGATCACCAAAATCACCTGGGACAATTACGCCTGCATTTCGCCGTCGCTTGGCGAAAAGCTCGGCCTGGAGCAGGGCGATCTTGTCAATATACAGTCCGGCGACGGGTTGGCATCGATGGACCTGCCCGTGGTCATCCAGCCGGGCCAGGACGCGAATACGATAGCGGCAGCGCTCGGCTATGGTCGGATCCAATCGGAGCGTTTCAAGGATATTGGGCCGAAATGGTTTCAGAAACGTTCGGGCGTTGGCGACAATAGCCGGGTTGGGGAAAACATGACGCCTTTCCTAAAATTTCGGGACGGCAACCTGCGATATTCTTTGCATGACATAGTGATTGCCAAGACCGGAAAAAAACGCGCGCTGGCCTCGACCCAGAACCATCATGACATCAGGGTATCGGAAAACATCCTACTGAAGGGCCACGAGCCTCACCCCATAATCCAGGAAATCGCCCTTTCCGATTTGCATCATGGAAGCCATGCCCCTGGCCAGCATCATCGCGAGGATCTCTGGCCACCCGATCACCAGTATACGGGCCACAAATGGGGCATGACGCTTGACCTCGAGGCCTGTACGGGGTGCTCGGCCTGCCTGGTCTCCTGTCAGGTGGAAAACAATATCCCGGTGGTCGGCAAAGATGAGGTGGCCCGCGGGCGCGAGATGCATTGGATCAGGATCGACCGCTACTACATCAGTGATGGCGATGAAGTGGAAGTGGCCTTTCAACCGATGATGTGCCAGCAGTGCGATAATGCTCCCTGCGAAACCGTCTGCCCGGTCCTGGCCACGATCCATAGCGAGGAAGGATTAAATCAACAGGTCTACAACCGCTGCGTGGGGACCCGTTATTGCGCCAACAATTGCCCGTACAAGGTCCGCCGCTTCAACTGGTTCGATTACCCTCATGAAGACAAATTGCAAAACCTGGTGCTAAATCCGGATGTTACTGTCCGCAGCCGCGGCATAATGGAAAAATGCACGTTTTGCGTGCAGAGGATACAAAGCGCCAAAATCGATGCCAGGAATCGTGGCAATGTCATCAACGATGGCGATTTTGCTACTGCCTGCGAACAAGCCTGCCCGGCCGATGCCATAACTTTCGGCGATTTGAATGATCCGCAAAGCCGCATAAGCCGTCTGGCGGCCGGCGCCCGGGCCTACCGGGTGCTCGATGAGTTGAATGTCAAGCCGGCTGTCACATATTTGAAAATCGTACGGAATGACGAGAATGAGAAAAGTTGACGCGATCTCGATATATCCGCCCCCTCTGATCGGCGGACATAAGACTCCCCGGGATGTCACGGCGGATATCGCCGCCCCGATCGGCCGGCGACCATCGGCTTTGTGGTGGACAGGGTTTGCATTTTCGTTTGCCCTGATGTGTGTGGGGATAGCGGCCGAGACCTACCAGATAAAAACCGGCATCGGCACCTGGGGGCTGAATAAGACTATCGGCTGGGCGTTCGATATAACTAATTTTGTCTTCTGGATTGGTATCGGGCATGCCGGAACGCTGATCTCAGCTATCCTGTTCTTGTTAAATCAAAAATGGCGCACGTCTGTCAATCGCTCGGCCGAGGCCATGACTATCTTCGCGGTCATCTGCGCCGGCATCTTTCCCGTCATCCATATGGGCCGCCCCTGGTTGGCTTTCTGGATGCTGCCATACCCCAATACGCGGGGTTCACTATGGGTGAATTTCCGTTCCCCTCTCGTCTGGGATTTCTTCGCCATCGCAACGTACTTCACGATATCGCTGACCTTCTGGTATGTCGGCCTTCTTCCGGACCTGGCGACAATCAGGGACCGCAGCAGGCCGGGTCTCAAGAAGCGAATTGTGGGTTTTCTCAGCCTGGGTTGGAACGGCTCGTACAAAACCTGGCTTCGTTACGAAACGGTTTACTTGCTCCTGGCGGGGCTGGCCACGCCGCTGGTGGTCTCTGTGCACACCATTGTCAGTTGGGATTTCGCGACCTCGATCGTTCCCGGATGGCATACAACCATCTTTCCGCCCTACTTTGTGGCCGGGGCGATATTTTCCGGCATGGCTATGGTATTGACCTTGATAATCGTGGCTCGAAAGGCGATGAATCTTGAGGATTATATCACCAAACGTCATATCGGGGCCATGGCGAAAATCATAATTTTTACCAGCGGCATGGTTGGGCTGGCTTACGCCACCGAGTTTTTCATAGCCATGTATTCGGGAAATCAATATGAGCAATACGTATTTTTCAACCGCGCTGCCGGGCCGCTTAGCTGGGCTTACTGGACTATGGTTGCCTGTAATGTCGCGGTACCTCAGCTTTTGTGGTTCAGGAAAGTGCGCGATAATTTGGCCTTGGTCTTCGCGATCTCGATTCTCATCAATGTCGGCATGTGGTTTGAGAGATTCGTCATAATCGTCACCTCGCTTTCGCGCGATTACCTGCCTTCGAGCTGGGCAAGCTACTCTCCGACCATAATAGAAATCGCCACCTTCGCCGGCACTTTCGGTCTGTTTTTCACGCTCTTTCTCCTCTTCTGCCGCTTTTTGCCGGTGATCGCTATCAGCGAGGTCAAAGGCGTCTTAGGCATCGGGCGTAAACGGGGGGTATCTTGAACCAGCGATACCTGATCGGTATTTTCGAACGAGAGGAAGATATCCTGTCTGCGACGAATGCCTCCCGCCTGCATGGATTTGTCATATCCGATGTCTACGCGCCTTACGCGGTCCATGGCCTGGACAAAGCGATTGGCCTTTCGCCTTCGCGACTTCCATGGGTCTGTTTCCTGCTTGGCCTTCTGGGAGCGGCTCTTAAAGTATGGTTCGAATTCTGGACAACGGGAATCGACTGGCCGGTTAATGTTGGCGGCAAGCCCTGGAATTCATTGCCGGCTTTCGTGCCTGTCACATTCGAGGTTATGGTGTTCTTTGCCGGAGTAAGCACCGTGATCGCATTTCTGTTCGTCAGCCGGCTCTGGCCCGGGGCCAGGGCGCCGCTGGCCGACCGCGGCGTAACCGACAATAGGTTCGTTCTGATTCTTGAGGACACCGGCCCGGCATTCGATCAAGACAGGGCCCGGGAGATTTTCAAAAAATCTAACGCCGTCGATATCGAGGAGAGGGTGGAGACTACTAGATGAATTTCGGGAAGACGAATATCATCTTATTGTTGGCGTTCACAGTAAGCCTTGTCGCGAATTGGGCAATCCGCCCGAACCTATCGAAGCCCAATGTTGAATACTTTCCCAATATGGCCCGATCGGTGCCGTATGATGCCTTCTCGTATAATCCCAATTTTGTCGATGGCATGACACTTCGGGAGCCGGTCGAAGGAACGATTGTTTACGGCCGGATGCCACTGCATTATGGGGCTGATACCCTCGAAGCGATACGCGCTGGAGAGGAGTTAACCAATCCCTATTCCCATGATGATACGACCTCACAGGCCAGGGGTGCCGCTTTGTATGGGACCTTTTGTCAAACCTGCCACGGCGCCTCAGGCGTTGGTGATGGCCCTGTGGCCCAAAGAGGTTACCCTCCGCCCCCACCATTGAAATCGGAGAGGGCGATCGGCATGAAGGACGGCCGCATGTTTCATATCATTACTTTCGGGCAGGGGAATATGCCGCCCTACGCATCGCAAATATCGAGAGAGGATAGATGGAAGATCGTATTGCATCTTCGGTCGCTTCAGGAATAATCGGAGTTGAATCTAATGGCAACCTCGCCGGGCGATTCAGCCCTGATCGCGACCTCAGGCGCGTGCTCTACGCTCTGGGAGTAGCCGGTGGCGCGGCTTTCGTGATTGGGGCTGCGATTTCCGCGCTTCATGCCTGGCGGGCGCTACTGATGTCGAGTTTTCTGCTTATCTCATTTGGTCTGGCCGCGACGCTCTTTATCGCCATTCAGTACGTCACCGGCGCCGCCTGGTGCGTAGCAATACGCAGGGTTCCCGAGGCCATCTCGTCCGTCATCCCCTGGGCCGCGTTGGGGATTGCCGCCGTAATCATCGTGAAGCCCGATATCTACCCCTGGTCGGCACAACCGGAGATGTTTTCGGAGGCGGCCTGGTTCAAACGCCTTTGGTTGAGCCAGCCCTTCTTCACGGCTCGCACCATCCTCTACCTATTAAGCTGGATAATAATATCGCGGGCAATTGTTCGAAATTCGCGGCTGCAGGACGACACCGGCGACATCGCCTATACCCGGAAAAATATCAGGCTTTCGGCGCTGTTTGTTGCCCTGTTTGCGGTGACTTTCTGCCTTGCCAGTTTCGATTGGATCATGTCGCTCGAACCCGAATGGTACAGCACCATCTTTGCCGTCTACAATTTCGCCGGGCTATTTGTCGGGGGGTTGGCGGCCATTATTATCTTGACTGTCTGGATGGACCGGCTTGGCCCCCTAAGGGGAATCTTGAACCGCGAACACCTGCACGATCTGGGGAAATTGCTTTTTGCCTTCAGCACCTTCTGGATGTACATCTGGTTCAGCCAGTACATGCTGATCTGGTATACGAACTTCCCGGAGGAAACGGTCTATTATTTAAGGCGAATCGAAGGCGCATGGGGTACCCTGTTTGTGCTGAACATGTTTCTGAACTGGGTTGTGCCTTTTCTGGCCTTATTGCCGAAAGCCACCAAAAGAAACCCCTCGGCCCTGATAAAAGTCGCCTATGTGGTCGTTGCGGGACGGATCCTGGATTTATACCTGATGATCGCCGCTCCGTTTGCCAATGGTGGGCCGAAGATTGGGATTATTGAACTTGTTATGATCCTGGGTTCACTAAGCTTGTTCTTATTAATTTTTATTAAGGCCTTTCGAAATGCCAATTCTTTCCCGACTGGAGATCCTTTTTTGGCCGAAAGCCGGCATTATCACAGGTAATATTTAGAAGAGAGAAAGGTATGTAGCCGTAAATTCTGCAATAGAATAACCCTCCGAACCCTGCAAGTCCCACGTGGATGGCAGGGACTCTACGGCCGGGGAAGTAATTCCCCGACCTGCCCGGTTTGGCAAAGGAGTTGGATTACCGAGATCATCCCTATTTGATTTCGTTGAACCCCTTGCCGGACCGGCGAGGGGTTTTGATTCTGGAAGGTATTAAGAGGTGATATGATGATCGAAAAGAATGAAAATCTCGAAGACCGATTTACAGTGGCAATACTAATCGCCAGTGACAGGGCGGCCGGGGGAATACGGCCCGATTCCACCGGGCCGGCGCTAAAAAAATGTCTGGAGGAGGCCGGATTTTACGTCCAATTTTACAGTGTCGTTGCCGACGACGAAGGGGCGATCAGTGCCGCTATCAGGAATTGGGCTTATGAAGATGGAGTCAACGTGATACTGACATCGGGCGGAACGGGCCTGGGTCCGCGAGATGTGACTCCTGAGGCGACGCTTAAAGTCATTGGAAGACGCGTCCCCGGGCTGGAAGAAGCCATGAGACATGCGTCGGTCAAGATTACCCCAAATGCCATGCTCTCGCGGGCGGTAGCCGGCACCGCCGCCAACAGCCTGATAATCAACCTGCCGGGCAGTTCGAAGGGCGCTGTCGAGAATTTCAAAGTGGTCGAGCCTGCCCTGCGCCACGCTATCGAGCTTATTATTGGAAGAAAGCCTGACCCATGATGATTCGAAGGAATGAGGGGCCTCGCGCGTTGATAGATTCATTCGGCCGGGCCATTACATATCTGCGGGTTTCCCTGACAGACAAGTGTAACATGAAATGCGGCTATTGTTACGCGTCGACCGCACGCGATACCGCCATAACACCAGAGCTTGATAATAAAGGGCTGCTGACACCGATTCGGGCCTTCGCGTCTCTTGGTGTCAACAAAGTGCGCTTCACTGGAGGAGAACCGCTTCTGCGGCGCGGAATAGTCGAGCTTGTGGCGCACACGAGGGAGATAGCCGGCATCTCCATAATCGGAGTAACGACCAACGGGCTATTGGCGGAGCGCAATCTCGCTCGCCTCATAGATGCCGGTCTCAATCGCATAAATATCAGCCTTGACACCCTTAATCGCCACAGGTTCAAGGCCATAACCGGTGTCGACGGTTTCGACCGCGTAGGGGCAGGCATAGAGGCGGCCGTCTCATCCGGCGCTTTCTCCCAGGTAAAGGTAAACACGGTGGTGATGCGAGGGATTAACGATGATGAGCTTCGGGCGCTCGCGGAATGGGCGATTGGCCGGGGTATCGACATCCGCTTCATAGAGTTCATGCCAACCGAGAAATCGGGCTGGAGCCGCGAGAGATTTGTGGGCGAGGTAGAAATGCGATCTAAGATCGGGTTAGAACTTATACCTGTATCTGAGGAGGGTAACAGCCGTGGGCCGGCGACGACTTATAAATATAAGGACTTGCCGGGGCGGGTGAGTTTTATATCGGCCGTAAGCTGCAGCTTCTGTGATAATTGCAATCGTCTGAGGCTGACATCAAAAGGAGAAGTCATTGGCTGCCTGTTCCAGGAGGACAAAATGGATCTTGGCCAGATGATCCATAAGGGCGCCTCGATCGGGGAAATCTCCCAGCGGATCGTTGAGGCGGTTGCCAGGCCCGGTTTCAGGAGGCAGCCCGATGATGTCTCAATTACCAGCTATAAACCTCTAATGAAGGCGGTCGGCGGATGAGCAAAAAGCGATTGACACATATCAATGACAGGGGAAAGGCCAGGATGGTAGATATTTCGGGCAAGAGAGATTCAAAGCGCACTGCGATAGCCGAGGGCCGGGTGGTAATCTCGCCGGAATTGTTACATCAACTTAAAGATAATACGCTGGCCAAGGGGGATGCGCTGGCCGTCGCCAGGGTGGCCGGCATCCAGGCGGCCAAAAGGACAGCGGACCTTATCCCGCTTTGTCATCCTCTCCCGCTATCATCAGTTGAGGTTGACCTGAGGCTCGAGGATGAACCGCCGGCCGTAGTTATAATCTCGAAGGTTAGCACGACCTACAAGACCGGCGTAGAGATGGAGGCCTTGACGGTAGCAAGCGTGGCAGCGCTTACCATCTACGACATGGGTAAGGCCGTTGATAAGGGCATGACGATCGAAAACATCCGGTTGCTGGAAAAAAGAGGCGGCAAAAGCGGGCATTGGAAACGAAGATGAAACACTGGCTTGAAAAGAGAAACCTATTTTTCTCAAATGGAGACATTAATGGCTCCTTGGGAGATATGGGCACATTTATCCCGCTGGCCGTGGGGCTGGTTAGCCGTTGCGGTTTTAATCTCGGGCATATTCTTTTGTTCGCGGGAGGAGCGAATATTGCAGGTGGCCTGCTATTCGGTCTTCCGATGCCGGTGCAACCAATGAAGGCGATTGCCTCGATAGCAATCGCCGAGGGAATGAAGGCCGATACGATAATGGCGGCCGGCATAACAAGTGGCCTGGTGCTGCTTTTTCTATCTCTTACCGGCTTATTTGGTTATTTTTACCGGATTGTTCCCAAGACGCTTATTCGCGGCCTGCAGCTGGCGATCGGCTTGAAGCTTATGCTCGGCGGGCTGGATATGATTAAAACATCGGGCCTGAACCTGGAATTAAACTCAATTTATATTTCTCTGGCTTGTTTTATCGTCATAACGGTTTCCCTTTCCAACAAAAATATTCCTGGTGTTATGATTTTGTTTTTGGCGGGTGTCTTGATAGCGCTCTATTCGATACCTGAATCGGAAGCGGCCCTCTCGTTTGGTTCATCTTTGCCAACACTGCGGATTCCCGAATTGAGGGAGCTTACAGACGGTTTTATCCGGGCGGCCATGCCGCAGATTCCGTTGACCGTGCTCAATTCCGTTATTGCTGTCAGTGCCCTATCGGTGGATTTATTCCCAAACCGTCCGCTGGCGCCAAGGGCAGTGGCGCTAAATGTAAGCGTCATGAACTTGATCGGTTGTCTTTTCGGTGGGATGCCGATGTGCAATGGAGCCGGAGGATTAGCCTCGCAATACAAATTCGGCGCTCGAAGCGGAGGAAGCGTGGTTTTTCTCGGGCTAATAATGATTTTGGCGGCTCTGGCGCTGGGCAATTCGCTTTTGGCTCTTTTCGCGGCGTTTCCGACCAGTGTGTTAGGGGTGCTGCTGGTTTTCAGTGGCCTGGAACTGGCGATTGTCTGCCGGGATCAATCCTCCGCAAAAGCGCGCACTACTGTTATACTGACCGCTGCTATATGCGTTACAATAAATACGGCAATTGGATTTGCGGCCGGATGGATAATCGCGGCTATGATGATGGAGAGAGCGCGGAAGCCTGCTGAGTCACCACAGCCTGCTATTAGCGTGGAAGGAGGTATATGACCATCAATCAATGTTCCAAAATCGGGCGTGTGTTCAAAATCTCGATCTCACCGCAAAAAGGTCAGAAAAAGATGAATATCCCTGTTGCCACCATCCGGCAGGGATGCGGAATTGACGGCGACGCCCATTCGGAAAGCACTCGCCCACTGAGCCTTCTTCCGCTGGAGAGTTTCGCCAAATTGTGGCATCCGAGGCTACAGTTAAATCCCGGGGATTTTGCCGAGAATATAACTACGGTTGGGCTTGACTTCTCACAATTCGCAGTTGGGTCCCGGTTGATGCTCGGGAACTCAATTGAAATCGAAATCACACAAATCGGTAAGATATGTCATAACGGCTGTATCATAAGGGAGTTGGCCGGCGATTGCATCATGCCACGCGAGGGTGTATTCGCAAAAATTATAAGCGGAGGAGAACTGAAGGAAGGAGACCCGATAAGGATGGTAAGCTCATATGATTACGCTTGATGAAGCGAAATGTTTTATCGACAACGGGGTAACCTCATTAAAGCCGGCGCTATTGCCGTTGCTCGATTCTGTCGGTTGCGCCCTGACTTGCGATATCATTGCCCCAATCAATGTCCCGGAGTTCGCGAGTTCCGCTATGGACGGCATTGCCTTCAAGTCGATGGACCTGAATGGAAACGGCCCCTGGAAATTGCCGATCCAGGAAACAATCGCCGCCGGTGATTATAGTCGTCAGCCGTTGAAATCCGGACACGCTGTAAAAATTATGACCGGCGCGCCGTTGCCCCGCGGAGCCGACACAATAATGCCGGTCGAGTATGTTACGTTCGTGGATGGATGGGCGATTTTTAGTAGAAACGCCGCTGGCGAAGACCATGTCCGACCCTTGGGCGATGATATTAAGAAAGGACAAATCTTATGTAAGAATGGAGACATATTGAAACCGGTCGATCTGGGTGTCCTGGCTTCGCTTGGCATGAAAGATATCGAAGTTATCCCTCGGCCGAGAATTATGTTGCTCTCAACAGGATCCGAAGTGATCGAACCGGGAGTACAGCTTAACCCGGGGCAAATTTACGATTCCAATAATGTCGTCCTGCGTGCCCTGCTCGCCCGCGACAGCCACTTGTTCAATCCGGCCAAGCGTGTCATGAAAGATGACCCCGAAATAGTCTCCGCCGAGCTATCCGATTGTCTCGAGCATTATGATATCGTTATCACCACCGGCGGAGTCTCAATGGGGGATTTCGATTTCATTCCTCAGGTGGTGCGGAAGCTCGGCGGCGAGATTGTCTTCCACAAAGTTGCCATAAAACCAGGCAAGCCCGTGCTCCTGGCGCGATTCGGAAGCAAGTGGCTGCTGGGACTGCCAGGCAACCCGGTCAGCGTCATTGCGGGATATCACCTTTTCGCCAGGAGAGTCATAGGCAGGCTGATGGGGCAGGCCTGCTCCCCTAGAGGTCGGCAAACGGTGCTCGGATGTGACGTCTCCGTCCACGGCGACCGTCTCTGCCTGGTGGGCGCCAAATTCCAGGAATGCGCGGAAGGCCGCGTCATTTCCTTTCCTTCAAATCGCCAGAAAAGCAACAGGCTCTCCTCGATATCCGGCATTGATGGCTTTGTATTCATAGATGGCGGCACAAAGACGGTGCCTGCCGGAAGCGAGGTTTACGCTGAATGGTTGTGATCGTGACTTACCCTGATGTAACCGGTTTCATCATCGCCGGCGGCAAAAGCCGACGCATGGGCTTTGACAAGCGCCAGATTCGCGTCAACGGAGTCCCGCTTCTTGAACGCATGCGAAACCTGCTCCGCGATGTTTTGGGACGAGAACCGGTTTTCGTCGGTGACAATTTATCATCAACAGATATAAGCATCCTGCATGACGCAAAGGTCGATTGCGGGCCCGTTGGAGGGCTGGTAGCGGCGCTTGAGAACTGTCGTACGGAGTGGGCGCTAATCCTGGCTGTGGATTTGCCATACCTCTCGTCGATCGAGCTTGCGTTGCTTCTGGGGGCGAGAAATGAGAACTATGATGTCATACTATTCTCATCGGATGACCGCGTCGAGCCGCTGGCGGCGTTATACAACGCCAATAACGCCGAATTCTGGCGGGGCCGCCTCGAAAAGAAAGAGCTTTGCTTGCGAGATGGCTTCAAAAATCAAAGGTGCCTTACCGTCAAATTACAGGATGACAGTCGAGCTCTTGAGAATATCAATGAGCCGTGGCAGTTGGCGGGTCTGCTTTAGGGATGAAAAAACCTGTATTTTTACAGATTGTCGGGCGTAAGAAAAGCGGCAAAACGACTTTAATAGTCGCCCTGACTGCGGAACTGACGGCCAGGGGATTTAAGCTCGGAACGGTCAAGCACACTTCCCATGACCACGAATTTGACCAGCCCGGCACAGATTCCTGGAAACATCGCAAGGCGGGGGCAGGCGGAACCTTCATTATATCACCCAATGAATTTGTTATGCATACACGGAAACCCGATGCGATTGCAATCAAGGAAATAATGGATTTGGTCTTTGCGGGCATGGATATCGTGCTCTGGGAGGGCCGTAATGGGATCGACGTCGACAAGATCGAATGCGTTGGGCCGGGCAACAAGGCGATTTTCGGCTTAGATGATAAATTAATCGCCACCGTTAGTGAAAAAACGCAGGCACCGAATCTGCCAAACTTCGCGCAATCGGAAATGAATAGTATCGTCGAGTGGATTCTTTCCCGATTAGACGTAAGCAATATCAGTTTTCCAGATAAATAGTCATATGGCGAGATTCTACTGGCAAAAGAGTAGTTCTCACATTTATAGGTACAATATCGCTAAGTTATTTCGCTGATATTTCCTTTCTTACATTTCTCTAACAGAACACGCCGTAATACGGGATAAAGCGGGACAACACCGGAAAAGACGACAAGGCGTAAGCCTTTGCCTTCGTTGTCCCTTAGTGTTCGGTATTGTCCCAGAGGGTCTGATATATCTACACCTAAGGCCTTATAAAATCCGGGCTTCTGGGAAACTCCACACAGTCCTTTATCGATTGCGCCTGCGTCATAAACTGAATCAGCCTCTCGAACCCGATCCCGCATCCCGCCGATTGCGTATCGTCATCGAGTATAGTATCGAAATACCAATCGAATTCGGTCTCCGGGTCCAGGCCGGTTTGTTTTATATGCTCATACATCAATGATTCTTTGAATTGCCGTCTTATAATATCCGGTTTCCCCACGCGCACCGCGCCGCCGACCGTCTCGCCGACATTCGGCAGTAGAAGATCGCAACACTCAGTCACCCGATCCGGGCTGACATGTTCCGGGGATGTCGATCCGCATCCGCTGGAACATCCACCATTGCGGTCCTTCCGCTCCATCGAGAAGAATTTCACTACGCCGCCCTGCTTTGGCCTTGGATCAGCCGGGTATTCCGTCAGGAATAACGGCGCTCCGCCGGTCAGACTGACCAGTATCTGTTCATCGTGGCTGGTGAAATCCTCGCCGTATCGAATAGTAACTCCGTTATCGCGCAAGACCTCGATACCCTGATCGTAAGTCAGCCTCGAAAAGGGCTTCTCAGTGTACTCAGCCAGGTTGGCGCGATAACCGTTGCCGCTTTTACCGACAACCGCCGCAAAGCAAGCCTTGAACAAAGACTCGATCTGATCCATCAAGCCTTCAAGCCCAAAATCGCGCCCCTCGAATTCTATCAGCGTGAATTCCCAGAGATGACGAGTTGTGATTTGCTTTTCATAGCGGAACGACTGCCCGATTGTGTAGACTCTATTATGCGCAACCGTCATCGGTTCCAGATGAAGCTGGGCGGTCTGACGCAAAAACATCTGGCGCGGGTTGCCCAACTCATCGATCATCTCGATATTGATGGCATTGGGAAACCATTCGCATGAACCGGTGGCTCCGGTCAAAGTCGGTGGAATAACCTCAAGATAACCATTTTCATCGAACCATTTTCTTATAGCCGACAGGGCTTTGGCTCTGATAATGGTCAGGTCGCCAAATTGTCCTCTCAGTACTTCGGTGTGTCTCATCGTTCCTCTCTTCTTATTTTATAGGGTTAACGGTTTATTCCGGGCAAAAAAAATCCCCGACCCGATGTCGGGGAATACGAATCCACCGGGTCGGGCGCGACCCGGATTTGAATGCGGCCACACCTCAATCTTTCGGGTAAACATAAAAAACCCGGCAACAATGCCGGGCTTGAAATTCCACTAAAAGCAAACATCTGGTTAACGGTGTTTGCCCTGATTCGAGGGTTATTTTTTGCGGCCGCACTATTTTCATCGGTTGTTTTCTCGATACCTGCGTGGGAAATTTTCGCAATTTTACTGGAATTCCAAATAATTGTCAAGTATTATTTTTGAAATTCTGTTATGCGTGGCATCAGGTCGCCATACCGTAGAGGTCGAGGCCTCTCGAAACCTGATCTGACGCATTGCCCCTGTTTTCCCGTAAACTGGGATTAGCGTAACCCTCGGAAAATAAAAGGGCCGCCATTTAGAGCGGCTCCTTTGCCCGGAATGGACAATTTTCAGTCGGAGGCCTCGATCTTGCCTCTTTGTTTAATTACCGGGCGCTGAATCGGAGCTACCGGCTTTTCCTGCTTGATAGGCTCCGAAATGATTTTATCATGTGATGGCTCTCCCTCAATTTGCCTGGCTATGACTGGCCCCCTGCTTGCCGGCGGGCAGTCCTCGCAATATAGCAACGCCGGCTGGCCGCCCTTGAGATATGACACGAAGTAAGTAATATCAATCCCATTTGTGCTGCAGGTGCCGTTGACATCCATGGCGCCGTAGAATGGGAAAGTCATTGGCGGGCAGTCGCAGGAATCGGGCGGGGCGTTGCCGCCTTTAAGATAGGTGACCCCATATGTAACATCGATACCGTTGGCGGCACCGCTGGAGTTGATGTCGCCGGGAATGTAGGGACAGAGCGGCTGACAGAAGAATAAGCTCGAGTGGTGGTTATTGCCGGGATTATAATCATGGGGATATACATAGGATACCCTGGTAAATATGAAAGTGGAATCCGACATCCTCTGCCACCGAATAGACGCCAATGTCGTATCGCTTCCGCCCAGAATGGTATCCAGGACGGCCGATGCGATGTATGTCGTATCCCACCAGCCGATCGCGGCATCGCCCAAATAGAAGAAATCAATAATCGCCGAGGAGTTGGCATTGCCGCTGTCGGCCACCACCGCTACGATGTTAACGCTGTCGCCGATTTCTCCGCAATCCGGATCGAGATACAGCTCCTTTACGTAGAGGTCCGCGGCCTCGCAGTAGATGACGGATTTGGTTGCACAATTATTGGCCTCATTCCATTCCACGATGGCATTAAGGGGATCGGCGCAGACCTCGATAATATTGGTACTGGGCTCGCAGGTATCGACGATCACGAACTCGGTCGGCTGAATCGACCGGTAATTACTGGGGCCATAGAACGGGATCGAATCGATGGTCACGACTTCCCCGAGGGCGATGCCGTTCAACTGGAATGAAACAAGCACATTGTAAGCCGTCGAATCACCATTGTTGTAAACATCGACGTTATCGATATAGAGGGTATCCCCCAGATCAGGGTTGAGCTGCGAAAGCAGTATCCACTCGCTCTGGATTACCAGGTCCGATTGGGGTTCAATTATATCAATGCCATACGTCACCCGGTTGTTGCCATAATCGCACTCTGGCACAATGGGGCCTGCATTAATTTCCAAAGTCACATAGTGAGTACCCGGTTCGGAAAAGGAATGCGAATAAATGTCATGGACCATGTTCAATCGATGATTCAAATAGGGCCCGGAAATATATCGGGATTCCATCAGAACTGGCGCAGGGCTCCCAGCCAGTGAGTCATATAGATTTATCTGTAAAGAGCCATTGAAGTTAAATAATCCAGCATTCCTGATGTTGATATTGATTCCGACCGTGTCGGTGGTGTATGCCCAACAGGCATCAAAAAAGGTTGGAGGATTGTGTAGAGGGCATCTGCCGCCATAATGGGGATAAAAATCATAGGGCATCGGCACGATTGCCCCGTTGTTGCCCTCGTTGTACTCATCTATCGCATCGCCATAATCTATATAGACGTCCAATGGGCATTTGCTCCAATCTACCGTCCAGCTCTGGGGGTGTACTATGGTCATAGTTGTCTCCGAACCGATGCCGGGGATGAAGACATCGGGATTGCCTGAGTAGGGCTGGCCATCCAGCGCAAAACGGACGTTAAAGCCGCCGGCGCCGACGCAGGCGCTGTTGCCGACCTGGGCGCTGAATGTCACGGTTTGGCCCTCAATGGCTTCCGGATTATCGACCCGGATGAGATCGTAAGACGTGTAGAGCTCGGATTTTTGCGGATAGACATAAACCCATTTGTCGAATTGGTTGTTATCTTCCCGGCATTCCACCACTGCATAATGAGGGTCGGCCGTCACGATTATCTGGTGCCAGCCGGTATCGGGAAAGGAATAATCGTAAGCTGTGAACCAGACCGAATCTCCTCCGGCCGAAAGGGAAAGATCCTCCATCATGGCAATGGTGTCGATGCCGCCCACGTAACTGTCGATAAACCTCAGATCGAAATCAAGTGCGGGAAGACCGCCGAGGTTACTCACCAGCGCCGAGATATTCACGGGGGGACATTCCTTATAGGCCACCCTGTTCAGGCGGATATCCTCCGTATTTAGGTCCTCCGGGCAGCACCAGACCGTATAGTTCTTGATATTGATGTTATTCCCCTCCGCGATCTCCGCAACCTCGTTGGCGTAATCGGCCACGCCCCTTACGTCATAGTAACCCTGTGTGGTGTTGTAGACGATTAGCGGGACCGTAGAAAGCATGTAGAATTGACCGGGATTCAACGGCGGCACGTTTACGCTTAACAGCGTGTCGGAATCGTGGAGGATCGCCGCCCTGCAGGAATCCGACATTTGCGCTCCCAAGTTCTGAACCACCGGATTGTTGATATAGAGGTTGTTGCTGCCGCAGACATTTAGCGGCAATCCCCCCAGGTTATAATTGATGACCAAATCCGGCCCAGGCGGCGGGACCACCTCGAAGGGCACGAAGGCTGTATCGGTTATCGTGAAATCAGTTATTGTAATATGGGCATGGTACTGGCCGACACCCAGCGGGGCCCTGAATGAATAATTAAAAAAGCCGTTATCGTTGACATATACGGTATCGAGCGGAATGTCTCCCTCCAGGAGCTTGATGTAAACTGGCGTGCCGGATAGATGCCTGAGGCTGTCTCCGTTCTGCTCATACCACGCGGAGCCGCCGCCGCTCACCCAGGACATGGGATAATAGTCTCCCAGCGTGAAATCATTGATGTGGATATTGCCAGCAAGGAGATAATCACCTATCAGCAGGGCCCGTATTGCCGTATTGTTATGCTCGTTCCATTCGCCTATGGCGTTCTGGGGATCGACGACGAACTCGATATCCAGGAAATCGGCCTGGTTGAACACGGTATCGACCGAAATATCGACAAATCCGGGGTTACCGTAGATATCGCGAGACGGCAGTTGCACGAAAAAGCTATCGGCCAGCACGCCATCAATATGGAAATCGATCCTCACCGGATTGAATGCGTTGGGCGAATTATTGCGTATGCGAGCGTAAATCACGACTTCTTCCCCAACCGCGGGTAAATCAGGATAACCTGAGAAGTTAATATCATTGGCATACATGAATAAGTCGGTCGAGCCGGCATCGATAATGGTCGGTCCGTCGAGCCAGCCGGAAGCCGGGTATACGGCATATCCGTTCTCGGAATTGTAGGCTTCGAATTTTATCTTCGGATTACCCCCTGCGGGAATGGGCATGAAGACTGAATAATCCACACCATCGATAAATTGCTCATCGGCGATCGACTGTGACATGGGGAAGTAACCATCATTCTGATGGTCAATGCTGCCATTGCCGTCCCAGTCGAGGACCATCCTGGGATACCCGCCCAGAGGCCAGAGGCTGGACGAATCCTGGTACTCGATTCGAAACTCGAAATTGGTATTGGCATCTCCCGAAGGGGGATAAAAGCTGGTGTTGTTGTTAAAAAAAGGAGCGGAACAAAGGCTCAGGTGCGGTGGAGCATAAGTATGTACCGATGTTAGCTCCCAGGTGTCATCAAAATCTGTATTTAGATTAATCTCGCCACCAAACATAACAATTCGATCTCTTACGGGGTCGTAAATCAAGGCAGGTCGGCTTCTGTCGACAGGCTGGACCCCCGCAACGGTCACGCTCACCCAGCTGCCTATAGATAAATCAAAATCCAATACATAACCGTACTCAGCTGCACCCCAGCCGGCTACCGTGATCATGGAATTTTCCGTTGGGTCGTATACGGATGAATGCTGCCCACGATTGGCACCGAGGTCCCCCAATAAACTCCAAGTCCAAGTAATTAGATCAAGCGAGAAGATATCGCTCGCCCAGCCACCAAAGACTAACATTTCGTTGCCGGATTCATTTAATACAGCTGTGGCAGTATTCCGTGGTGAAGGAGGAGTGCCTGATGAAGAAACGAGAGTCCATTGCAGGGAGTCAAGATCCAGTTTCCATACATCATTCGTCAGTAAACCCCCTCCCAAATTACCACCAAATATCACCAAGTCATCGTTCTGGCTGTCATATATTCCGCAATGTGCAAATCGTCGGGCAGGTTTGAGGGTGCTGGTTTCAAGCAATGTCCACTGGTTTGTAGATAGGTTGAGCTCCCAAACATCGTTATGTACCGATCCCCACCAATTGCTACCGCCAAACACCAACATGCGGTGACGTTGTGAGTCATAAATAGCTGTATGTCCGCCCCTATTAGAAGGAGGTCCTTCGGTCGGAAAAAGCTGAGTCCATATGTGAGAGCTTAAGTCAAACGACCATGTGTCGTTCCTAGAATTGTATCCCTCATGAGACCAGCCACCAAAAAGAATCATGCGATCTTCTATAGGATCATAAATCGCCGAGGCCCACCCGCGAGGTTGTGGTAAGGGTTCAGGCACGGCAATTTGATGCCACGATACTTCAATTCCAGTAATCAAATCAGCAGGAGTATCAATGTTTCTGTTTAGGTTGTTTATTGTAGGATTGCTGCTGCTGAATGCCGATTGCTGCCCATAAATATCTATACTGACCAGAACCGTAAATAAGATGAATGATAGGCAGGTCAATCTGATACACTTCATAGTTCCTCCACGGTGGGGCAATTAAACAACACCATCTCACGTTTCTTTGCGGATGACAGTGGTTATGCATATAGTGAAAGCTCGAGTCTCGCTGAAACAAGCGCATGCGGCCGCAAAATTAGCTTCAAGTAGAAATCCAAACACCACTTAGGACCTCAGGCAAAAGGGAAAAGCAAAGAAGACTATTCAGTTTTCGTTAGGCGGTATCCCAATCGTTCCAAAGGTGTCAAAACAAAGATGCAGAATAAATATAGCAAAGGATTGTGATTTGACAAGCGAATAAATTAAACTTCGCCACTAACTCGGGGTTAGTGGCAATAGCGCAGAGCCGCCCTTTCGCGCGGCCGCATCAAACCCTATGTCTGTCTAAATTCCTGTGAACCGAAACACTTAAACACTACTCAACAGACAGGTATTTGAGCATCTGGCCATAGGCACCGTCGCCGAAGAAACTATTTCGGTGTCGCTGGAGGTGAATCGAGCGGCGCACCAACTGGAATATCACACCTGTGGTTCGGCTGTCCGTGCGGTGGATTCATGCCCGGAGCCGTTGGTGTCGTGGTAGTCTGGACCGGGGCATTCAGCTGTGAGCTAACAGGTGGTGTCTTCCCTGTCCCTGGAGGCGAATCGAGCGGCGCACCCACGGCAATGTCGCAGCGATGATTCGGTTGCCCATGTGGCGGGTTCATACCGGGGGCTGTCGGCGCGGCAGCGGTCGGAGTCGACGTTATGGCAGTCGGAAGCGGCATATTTTGCCCGGAGGCAACAGGTGGTGTCTTCCCTGTCCCCGGGGGCGAATCAAGAGGGACTCCGACGGCAATGTCGCAGCGATGGTTCGGCTGCCCGTGCGGGGGATTCAAGCCTGCCGCGGCAGTGGGCTCGGGGGCCGCAAATGGCGCGGCCACTGGAGGATTCTCCTCAGAGACGGGCGCAGCTTCTGATGATTGAGATTGGGCGGGGGCAGACTGCGTCGTGCCTGAATTAGTGCCTGGACCCTCGCGCGTAGAAATTTCCGATGATTTCTTGCAGGCCATCGTAAAAACCATAAAGAGAATCACAATCGTGATGCTTAATCGCTTCATAACGCATCTCCTGTTTTTAATGAGTATGCTAATTTTACAATCCTCTCCACACAGGCTGGCGTATTCCAAAACCGCTTGCTTCTTCCTGAGGGCTAAAGTCTCTTTAAGCGTCATGTTAACCTCCCTGAGCCTCCCTTAATATACAAATCAAATTGTCCCAGAGGGTCTGATATATCTACAGCTGGTCAAAATATATCTTGACACGTGATGATAATGAAATACATTATCAAAACCACCGTCCTTTTCAATTCGCTAGACTGTCACAAGCTAACCGTAGGAGCCTGTTTATGAAAGCCGTATTATCTTTTCTCGCGATCGCCTTCCTGTTTGCCGTTCCGGAATCTTCCCCGGCCCAGGAACTTCGTTACGCATCATCAACTCTCTGGACCGGGGTTCAGGATGCGGAAGTCGTGGACAACTACGCTTACTGCGCATTCAGCAATGGATTGGTGGTCATGGATGTTTCAGATCGCTCAGCCCCGGTGCCGGTGAGCCGCCTTTATCTGTGGGGAACAGGCAAAGGAATAGCAGTGTCTGGCAACTATGCCTATTTGGCCGACGGGTCATCCGGACTGAGAATTATCAATGTCTCCAACCCTTCTTCTCCGGCATTGACTTCGACTCTAACAACACCGGGTGGGGCTTTTGATGTTTTTCTATCGGGGAATTATGCCTATGTCGCTATGGGCGAGGTGATCACAGGATTTCAGATTGTCGATATCTCTAATCCCGCCAATCCGATCGTCATTGGAACCTTCGATTCACCAGGCGAAACTCAAAAGCTCTTCGTGCTTGGGGATTATGCATATGTGGCCGATGGCTATTCGGGGTTGACAATTGTGAATATCTCCAATCCCGAGACACCGAATCTGGTGGGAACCTACAGTGTGGATGGGTTCACGAATTCTGTCTGGGCAATTCCAGGATTTGCCTTTACGGTTGGGAATCAGGGCTTATTTTTCATCGATGTAAGCAATCCATCAGCTCCAGCATTAGTAGAAACCTTCTGGTCTTATGGAACATGGGGATTCAGCGGGCTATATATAGGTGGTAATTTTGCCTACACGGCAGATAACGACAACTATGATTTGCTAATACTTGATCTTAGCGACCAGCTTGGTATTACGGTGGCGGGGAGCGCGAGGATAACCAGCGATAATTCAAAGAATGTAATTATCTCCAATGGTTTTGCTTTTGTAGCGGCCGGCACCTATGGATTAAAGGTCGTTGATGTCGTTAACCCCGGGTCTCCCATGCTCGCAGGGAGTTACGATACGCCTGGTTCGGCCGGGAATATTTTCATCGATGGCAGCTATGCGTTTGTGGCTGATGCGGATTACGGATTAGAAATAGTGGATATTTCCAATCCGCGATCGCCAGGATATATTGGAGGTCTCGATACGCCGGGTTATGCATACGACGTCTTCGTGGCAGGAAATTATGCCTATGTCGCAGATAATAATTTCGGCTTGGAAATTGTGAATATTGCAGATCCCGCCAATCCCATAATAGTTGGCAACCTGTTTACTCCCGGTAATGCGATGAGTACCTTTGTGGTAGGCAACTATGCATTCATTGCCAATAGCGATTATGGTCTTTATATCGGCGATATCACAGATCCCTCAAATCCAACATATGTCGGCCAATACAATACCCCTGGATCCGCCACCGATGTTTTCGTTGCTAATGGTCGTGCGTATGTCACTGATGGTTTATCTGGCCTTCACGTTATCGATATTAATGCTCCCCAGAATCCGGTCTTGCTTGGAAGCTATGATGCGCCAGGAGTGGCATGGGGCGTTCACATTCAGGGTGATTATTGTTATATCGCCGATGGTGATTCGGGTATCGTGATAGTCGATATCACTGTCCCATCAAACCCGGTGCTGGCCGGAATGCTCAATACCCCGGGGGAGGCATTTGCCATCTCGGTCAGGGAGAATTACGCATTTCTGGCCGACGGCAATGCTGGATTGACTGTGGTAGACATCACAGATCCAACTCATCCAGCACTGGAGGGAACATTCAATACACCTTACTATGCTCAAGGGATCGGTCTTTATGGGGATTATGCCTGCATCGGGGACGGCTATTCGGGCCTGATTGTGGCAGACCTGACTTATCCAGGAAGTCCGGAAATGGTTGGAAGCTCCGACTCGCCGGGGCCGATAAATGACGTATACATCGATGCCGATTACCTATATGTGGCCGACCGCCAACGAGGGCTTTGGATAATTGACGTGTCGGATCCCGCCAATCCTCAGATTCGGGGAAATCATCTCAGCCAAGGGATAGCATTGAATACCTTCGTATCTGGCAACTACTGCTATCTTGCGGAAAATATTTACGGGGTGGAGATTCTTGAAATTTCGGATCCTGAGAACCCTACGCTTGTGGGAAACTATCGAGGAGCAAGCGAGACCTGGGACGTTGTCGTTTCAGGAAACTATGCTTACAATGCAGTGTGGGACGCAGGTCTTTCGATAGTTAATATCTCCGATCCCACCAATCCGACTCTGGCCGGAAGATATGATACGCCGGGCTATGCAATCGCCGTCTTCGTCGACGGCTATTACGCTTACGTTGCGGACGGTGTCTCGGGGCTCCAGATCATAGGAGTTTATTATCCTAATAATCCGGTATTTGTTGGAAGTTACGATACCCCTTTTTCTGCTTATGGGGTGTGGGTATCTGGAAATTATGCCTATGTGGCGGATGTGACCACAGGATTGGTGGTATTGAATGTTGCCGATCCGACCAATCCGACCTTGGTGAGCACCTTTGACACACAGAATGCCCGCTCAGTTTATGTCGATGGCAATTACGCTTATATTTCTGATGGCTTTGGAGGTTTGTTGGTAATCGATGTCAGTGATCCAGCCAATCCTGGCCTTGATGAATCATACGATACGCCATGGTTTGCCAGCAGCGCCGCTGTTATCGGCGATAATGTCTTTGTGGCCGATTATCATTCTGTTTTGGTTCTTAATTCCGGTCTTACAGGGATCAAAGATGATTCTCCTCGAATTCCCGGCACAGCATTCCTATTTCAGAACTACCCCAACCCCTTCAATGCCCAGACAACAATTCAATATTCTCTGCCCCGGCCATCAACAGCAACAATCGATGTCTTCGATCTTCTTGGCCGCAGAGTGGTGAGGCTTGCAGAAGGGACGAAACCTGCTGGGAACAGTCGAGTAGTTTGGGATGCTGGCGGGCAGTCATCGGGAATCTACTTTTATAGGCTCAAGGCTGGCGATAAGGTCGAATCGAAGAAGATGGTGCTGATGAAGTAAGACGGAGGTTGCAGCCTGATATGCAATGCTGCTTTCCGGTGCTGTCTGGTGCTCAAAATACTTAATTGGCCATGCTCTGCTTTTCAATAGGTTTGAATGATTCTCGTAAGGCTATCAGTAAAATACTCTATTTTAATCTGGGCTGATGCAAACCAATGATTACCCGTAATTTATTATATTTCTTCGGCTGGGAATCATAATCCTCGTGTCCGGGGTTCGAATCCCTGCGCCGCTATCATCTTTCAAGGACTTACAGGATACTTCATAGGCGTATAATCGGCTGAGGTAACGCCACGGAAACACTGCGGTAACAAGGCTGGCATAAAAAAACCGCCATCTATTGATGACGGTTTGCCCCCATTTGCACCACCATTAATATGGCAATTTAGCGCTCATTTCCAGATATTGATCTTTTCGCCGTTTTCGTAATAGTACCTCCCGTAACTGGTTCCATTCAAATAGACCTTGATCGGGCCTTCCTCGTAGCCATCGAAGAAAGCAATTCCGTCGGAATCGGTGTATTTCTCATCGGACATCCCGCGTGCCAGGCCGGTGAATTCGAGCTTTACCCTGACGCCTTTTATAGGCTGCTCGTCTTCATTGTTGACGCGGACCCTGAAGCTTGCCATTACCTTCGCCTCCTTCCTTGAATTCAATGGCATTGCAATCATTCATTTTCTCTCCGTCAGCGATCATTCTGCAGAGTCATCTCGTGACAGGGCCAACAATAAATGCGGCAATTTTCGATTGTGTCCGAGCTGCCTTCCTTGTCGGGTACCAGGTGATGGGCCTCCCAGCCGCCGTGGCCACGGCGGCCCGAATTCGAATAGACCACCGGATTTGAGCAACGGCCAGCGTGGCCATGGCCGGCCTCGAGACATTCACATTGCGGATTACCAAGCATATTGATGAATCTGTCGAATTTCACATCTTCTGAGAATGGCATATGACACCCCCGATGCATTAAGTCAGAGTATTTCGATAGACTATATGGAATTTGCCGGGACAGATTTTTGCTTGCGGACTCGTAGGACACCTCCATTGCTATATTCGTTCATTCCCCGCTCCCGCGTTGCTTTTCCCCTAGCGGTAGGCAGGTGTCCCGGATAATGGAATCAATAAATGCTTATTGGGCTTCTTGTCAAGGACCACGTTTCTATTGCTTGGGCCCGGGAAAAACCCCGGGCCCGATTCAACCAAATCAGCCGAAAATTACGGGGTCGGCAGACAATCAAGACAGGATTTCGGCGCCGGACCGACGCCCTTGAAGTAATTGACCAGGTAAGTGTTATCAACCCCGTTGTAGACGCAATTGCCGTTGGCGTCGCCACCGGCATAGAGTCCCCAGACCTGGGGTGGGCCGGGATCAAGAAGCATATTATGCGGCGGGCAATCACAGTGAATGGGCGGAGGCGGTCCCCAACCCTTGAAGTAATTCGTGTTATAGGCAACGTCAGCGCCGCTGACTATTCCATCGCCGTTGGAGTCGCCCGCGATGTAATGACAAATCAGGGGCTCGAATCTGGCGAAAAAGGCCTCGAAATTGCCATGGTTGCCATAAAGGGGATTGACGAGAGGGAACAGCGGATTATCCGTGAAGCCGATCGCATAGGCCTTGGTGCCGTTGACGGCGATGTCGTGTCCCGAATCGAGGAAATCGTTGTACTCATCCCCGGAGAGATAGGTGCTGTAGATGAGGCCGCCGCCGGTATAGCCGACTTTCGTGACAAACACCTCCCATTCGCGAACGAAATCATCGTCGTTATTGACCAGCGGAAAATCGTTGGATGCCGTTTCGCCGGTAATATAGGCTATACCCTGTGCATCAATGGCAATTCCGAATCCTTCTTCGTGAGAGCCTCCGCCAAGATAAGAGCTGTAGACCAATGAAAGAATGGGGTCTGTATAAGTGTATTTCGCTATGAAGGCGTCATTGTCATAGTCGCCGGGGCCGTTGTTGAGTTGATTGTCGAAACCCCCGACAATCACAAAGTCGGCGCTGTTGGTTCCCCCGGTGACATATGCGCGTCCGTCGGAGTCAACGGCAATATCATAGCCGGTTTCATAATTGGAACCGCCCAGATAGGTGCTGAATTGCAGAGTAGAGGGGATGGCGTTGAATTTCGTTACAAACGCGTCTTTCTCCGCGCCCCCGTTTACGAGGTCAATGGCGTTCCGCAGCGGGAAGCCCGTTTCTTGTCCCGGATGCTCCGCGGAATAAGTTTCACCCGTCAAAAACGCATAACGACTGTAGCCAACCACCTGGACTGCGATGCCATAACCCTTGTCCCAGTCGCTTCCACCCAGGTAGGTGCTATACTCCAGCGCGCCGGCGCTGAATCGCCCCATGAAAGCGTCTGGAGGCCCGGGATTCCCATCGTTTAGAGTTGCATCAAATGCGTTCTGGGTGATCGGAAAACCCGTGTCATCATAGGGATAGATATCGGGGGGAGAGACCGTCCAGCCGGTAACGAAGGCGATGCTCACGGTTTTATCGACGGCGATATCGGCGCCCTCGTCATCTTCCGGCCCGCCGTAGTATGTGCTGAATACGATGTCGCCGTCCTCATCGAGCTTCGCGACGAAGGCGTCGGACCTGTAATTGGAAGGATCGTCGTCGTTCAGGGTATAATCGGTGGCGGAGACCGTCGGGAAATTATCCGAATTGGTTAAGCCTGTCACCCAAACCTTGCCGAACGCGTCCACCGTGATGCCGTTGGCGGAGTCGGTGTAAACGCCTCCCAGGTAAGAACAATAGACCATTTCCAGGACGCCTGATTGGTTGGGGCAGAACTTGGCGACGAAGGCGTCGCATTCGCCGCCGTTATAATGGAGTTGACTCGGCCGGAAGCTGGGCGGGTCGGGGTCCAGGATCGGAAATTCCTCGTTATCCTCGTCGGAATCGGTCCGGCCGGCCAGGTAGACACAATTATTCGCGTCAACGGCCACAGCAAGGCCCATATCGTCGTTTATGCCGCCGAAGTAACTGCTGAAGACCAGATGAGGGTCGATGACCAGCTGATAATTCGGGTTGAACGCCTCCAGGTCGAATCGGAAGGAATTGTGTCCGGATATCATGTAGCGACCGGAGATCTCCACCGTGGCCCCGTCGATTTCCTGATATACGTAGGGCTTCTTTTCATATACCGGTCCTGTTTGGGAATTGATCTCCAGATCACCGGCGTCGGTCACCTCGACGCCGATGGCGCCCGAGTATCGGATCTCGATCCGGGAATATTCAGCCCCGGGCGCCACGATGAAGTCGTACTTCAGGGCCCCATCGTCGCCATGATATCGCAGGTCGATGCCCGGGTAGAGATCTCTATAAATTACCGACGAGTAATTTGGCACGCCGGTTCGCCAGCAGGCCGGATCGTTTCCGATAAAGTAATTGGAGTTGTGGCCAAGGCGTTCTTCTCCCGCGACTTCCACCTCAGGACTGGACCCGACGAATTGAGCAGCAAGGAAAAGGTTTCCTTGCTTTGCGGAAAGCGCGTAAAGAACTCCGTCCCGATGAAAGGCAAAGGTGGCACCACCGGTTTGAGCCTGGAAGAGCGTTATGTCATCCCATTGGCCGAGATTCTGAGTAAACGCCAAAGGCAAGGACGAGAGGCTGCGGATGACCGCTCCCCTCTGATTGCCATCCGGAGGCGCCTGCGAAGTGGCGTTATTTACATATATCGACAGAAGCCCCACCACTAAAACGAAGATACGGCAAAACATCTGAACCTCCTTACGATCAAAGGATCAAACAAATGCTGAATGTTTTTTCCCAGGTAACGATTAAAGATGTTTGCGCTCGATGTGGCTCTGTAGGCTGCCTCGGATAAACCTGATTTCCCGATGATTTTCGCCGCGCCTTATTCGCCCGATCGCCACATGGTTTTCCCCAACCGGAGGATCGGTATCCCGATGATGGATAAGATATGCATTGTTACCGCTCTGTTGTCAAGGCTAATTTTCGAATAGTCAATTGGGCCACCCGGCATTGAGCTGCATGACAAAGACTCGGCGGCGGCCGAAATCGGCATTGCGCATAGCAAGCGCGGCATAATTTAGAACCCTCAACTTCAGGCGAATTTCCCAATTAGCCTTCACTGTCAGACCTTGCTCCAGTTAACCCCTTAAATCCAATCAGTTGTGTCAACCGAGGTCAGAGGGTTCGCAATTGCGCCAGATTTGATCATGCAATCACCATAAAAGTGACAGGCAATTACAAGTAGCATATGGGGCATTCAGGTGAATGCCGCCACACCTCTATTCGTGCATATCGCGCGGAAGCACGGCATACCGAGCCTCGACGAAAATTAATCTTGGCCTCCGGCCCCCGAACCTTACGCAGTCTTCTATGGCGGCCCGGCAGATTCGATTCCGGATCAACTCATCGACTCAATCTGATTTCTTTGCCAATCAATAATTCCAGACCACAGGCAGATTCCAGAAATAACGCCCGACCAGCGGATTTCCACCCTTCAAATAGGTAACAAAAAAGGTTACGTCGATACCATTTGCCGCCCCATTGCCGTTGACATCGCCGACCGGCTGATAAGTGCAAGTCGGGAAAATGGGTTGACATGCGGAATAATTGACGCCGTCGCCCTCATAGAACCTTGGGGGACCGAATATGGGGTCATCCAGACCAAGATTTAAGATCACATTGGGTGCCCCCGCGGCGGCAGTCAGCACGAGATCAAATACGTCGGTCATTATCGGATAGGCAGTTCCTGGGCCGTTTGCCCAGGAATCAAACGTGATGGCCGTTATCGCTTCTCCCGGCAGGAAGGGACGGGTTGCGCTAAAATACACGGGCGCAATTTCATCTATGGCATCGATGCCGGCAATTACTGCCGGATCGTATGCCATTGAAAAGTTAAAGCCCGATACGGCCACGGCTGTCATGATGGTCACTGTGAATGTGGCCGTCGAAGGATCGCCATCTTGAATCGGTCTTAGTTCAATTTGAGCCGTCGCTGCGGGATCGCATGAGGCCAACGGACAGGCACACAAACCGACAGGAGCCGGACCGCCGCCCTGTAGGAAGTCTACTAAATAGGTTACGTCGGAGCCTTGAAAAAAACCGTTACCGTTGGCATCGGCTCCGGCGGGGCAGAAATCCGGGCAAGCCCATCCTCTAAAGAAATCCCTCATCGCCCAGACATCGGCCCAATTGCACCAGCCGTCGGCATTGGCATCGCCTGAATTATAAAATGCTTGGGCAGCCGATATTCCCGGTAGAAACAACAAAACACACAAAACCACCCCCGCCCAAAGAAGTAACCGTGGGAAGATAACTGCTTTCATTTTTGCCTCCTTAGGAAGGTTAAAGAAGGAGTGTAAATGGAATTCGATAATAAATACTATTACTCATGCACAAATGTCAAGCTTTTTAAATTTTCGATCCATCGGCCAGTGCTTCGGTTCAGAGAAATTTGGACAGACGGGGGGTTTGAGTTAAGAGACGGTTTTGATTAGCTTTTGGGTTGGAAAGGAGGATTTTAGTTTATGCCGCCCAAGGTTAGATCAAACGATCCCGAGTCTGTTGTCAGGGGCTTTCCCCGTTCAATGATTAATGTGGTATTATTTATTGCCCCAGGCTCTTCGCTTAT
>Ga0154764_1033_pt4 | contig 32248 bp, 32 predicted proteins | sample Rifle2008BG16ft_FD_105772 | JGI IMG/M metagenome (GOLD analysis project Ga0154764, IMG submission 105772) | candidate division Zixibacteria bacterium RBG_16_53_22
GAAACGCCCGCGTGTCGAGATGGAAGAGATGGATTTTCTCAATCCGGAGGAAATCAGACTTTTCCTTGATAATGTCGGTCATGAATATTACGCGCTATTTTTAACAGCAGTATTGACCGGTATGCGTCGCGGTGAGCTTCTGGCATTGCAATGGGGCGATATCGATTGGAATTCCAATCAGATTTCGGTCAGACGTTCCATCTTTCGCGGAGAATTCATCAATCCCAAATCGAAGAATTCCATTCGAAGAATAGTCATGTCGCCCGTATTACGTCAGGAGCTTGAGCAGTACCGTTTGCTCCGCAGGAAATCCGATCGGGACCTGATTTTTTCCAATGGAAACGGTTTGCCGCTTGACCCCGATAACCTTGTTAAGCGGGAATTTTATCCCGCACTGGACAGAGCAGGCTTGCGCCGGATACGCTTCCACGATCTCCGGCATACGTACGCATCATTGTTAATATCTCAAGGTGAGAACATTAAATTCATTCAATCGCAGCTTGGCCATGCGTCGGCCAAGACGACTCTTGACCGTTATGGACATATAATGCCGAACCTTGAAAATGATGCCGCCCGGAGATTGGATAAAACGGTTTTCGGAAGTTTTGTTAGAAAACTGTTAGAAAATCCGGTTTCCGAAGGCTTTCCCCTAAAAAAACAAACCCCCGAAGCCGTTGGACTTCAGGGGTTTAAGCTTGGTAGCGGGGGTAGGATTTGAACCTACGACCTTCGGGTTATGAGCCCGACGAGCTACCAGACTGCTCCACCCCGCGTCGTGTCTTCTTCTATTTCTTGCAGGTTATGAGCCCGACCAGCTACTCCGGCGGCTGCCGGACTCCACCCCGCGCCGAATTTTGGCGCATCGCCCATGGACCTGCGACAGAAGCCAAATATACCGCTCACGCGTTTCATGTCAAGTCTATTCAGACTAATGCGGGAAAATTATCCACCCGGCTACAAATGCCCGAAATGAACGCCGCCCGGAGATCGCCTCCAGGCGGCAAAAAACCAATATAGCAGAGCGATCAGGCAGTTTCCGGAGCAGCCGGGCGCATGCGCAGCAAGTCGTAGATAATGATAATCACGCCGATCAGGAAACAGACCCCGAAGAAGATCACGATTTTGAACCACAACTGCATTGTCAGTTGTGTGGTCATATATCCCATCCCCAGGAACCGCTCGAGATACGATTGAAGCACACCGGCCACGCCAAATGCGAGCCCCATGAGGAACATGGCGATTCCCGTAATCCAGAATCCCCAATACCCCAGATTCTGATTGAAGCGTCCGATCCCCTTAAGACGCGGGAATGCGTAATAGAATATGGTTAAGTTCAGGAGGGCGTAAGCGCCGAAAAACGCCATGTGGCCATGAGAGACAGTCACCTGACTGCCATGAGTGTAATAGTTGATTTGCGGGAGGGTGTGCAGAAATCCCCAGAGGCCGGCGCCGATAAAGTGATAGATTGCCAACCCCACTGCCAAGGTCCAAACGATAGGATTGGTAATCGGTTTCTGCCGTTCCTTCACATTGCGATAAGTATCCCACATCATGAAAATTATCGGGACAGGTTCCAGGGCGCTGAAAATTCCGCCAATCCATAGCCAGTACCTGGGGGCGCCGAGCCAGTAATAATGGTGCCCGGTACCGGCGATACCGGTGAAAAGGAAAAGCCCAATCACAATATAGAGCCATTTCTCGACCACCTGACGGTTGACACCGGTGATCTGAAGCAATATCCAGGCAATGATAGCTCCGGTGACAAGCTCCCAGGCGCCCTCGACCCAGAGGTGGATCACCCACCACCAATAATACCAATCGATCGAGAGGTTCTTATAGAAAGGGATGCCGAATAGATAGAGGAGTGCAAGAAATATCAGGCCTCCCAGCAGCGTGCCCTGGATAACGGTCCAGTTTTTGGCGCGAATCATTGTTACGCCGACATTGAATAGAAATATCAGAGCTCCGACCACGATAACAAGATCGAGCTCAAAAGGTATCTCGAGCAACGGTCGCCCCTGATTCCATCCGAACAAGAAGCCAACCAGGGCGGCAACACCGGCCCCGACCAGAAGTATGAGTTGAATATATGCCAATTTAGTGCTGAAAAGCTCGGAGCGGGTTTCCTCAGGCACCATGAAATATGTTCCGCCCATGAATCCCAGGAGCATCCAGAGCACCAGCAGATTGGTATGGAATGCCCTGGCCGTGGAAAACGGGAAAACATCGACAATACTCTGGGGCAGGCCAAAGGCGTAATTTATGGCCAGCCAGAGGCCCAAAATTACCTGTAAGGCAAACAGGAACAGGGCCACCACGAAATATGGATAGGCTACCCTCTGTGAATTATATGCGATCATCACTCACCTCTTTGCTTGGCTAAGAATTCCGCCATGGCTTCGACATCGGATCGTGGCAAATCGAAGGCCGGCATATTGGCATTGGGATTGACAGACTGAGGACTCAAGATAATCTCCTCAATCGTCTTCTCTCCCAATCTCAGACCGACATCATCGAGAGCGGGGCCGCTATCACCGCCGGTTCCGGCCAATTTGTGGCAATCGAAACAGCCGTTTTCCTTGAACAGCGCGGCACCGGGAGTCAGCGTGGCCCCCCCCATCAATCGGCGGGCGCCGGCGGGAATCCGTTTCTTGGAATCCTGAGGAGGCCAGTCGTGGGTGTCGATATTGGAGACCCATTGGAAAAATGCCACCAAATTATCGATTTCCGGCTGGCTCAAATGTTGTTGCGGCATCCTGCGGAAAGAATTAGCGAAGAGCGAATCCGGCTTTGCCACCGCGGTCCGGATATAGGCCTCTCCTCGGCGCGAATAAACCCGGGTCAGATCTGGCGAGTAGTAACCGCCGAATCCGAGCATGGTGTGGCAATCATTGCAATTGTACCTCTGGAAGACCTTCTTGCCGGCCACGACCTGGTCGGTCAGCTGATCGGCATGCGTCAGGGCTTCCACTTGTCGATGGGTATCGACAGTGAGAACCAAAAATAATATGGCGGACGACAACGTGCCGCTATAAAAAATGATCCTGGCCGTCCTGGTGGTCATCATACCTCCTTTGCCCGTTCACTCTTGCTATTGGATTCTATTGATCTTGATGCGTGGATTATATTTTCCAGAAAAGCGATCAGTCAATTCTTTATTCTCCTTTTCACAAGCGTATGCTATGGGAAAAAGTATCTGATGAACAGATCCGGGCGGCCGGATTTAATGAGTTTCATTCCGAAATAGCGCAATGCCAAATTAACAGTGACTCTGTATTCACCGGCATAGCACGGGCGCCTGCAATGTTTGCCACCGGGCATGGTCTCGAATGGGCAATTAGCAAGCCTGGCCCGGCCGTGTGTCAGCAGCCTCGAGCATTTTTGGCACAGGACACCGGGATCGATAAGGAGGCTGTTCAGAATGCCTCGAAATGCGGGTTGGGCCTTGACTCGGCCGTCACGATGGTCGGCGCCGTGGATTCCGACCATGCCGATCAGCGCGACAGCCTCTTTCTGCTTTTTTCCGCTGAATATCGACGTCAGGCAATAAAAAAACCCCGGCATAGACCGGAGGCATTGACTCAAGTCAATTCCGATGGCTATTAATCGGGGCTGGCGGCGACCTCCTCCAGAAGCTGGCGATCGTTGATATGGATTTTGGTCTCAATCTCCCTGATAAGGCCATTGGCTTTCAGCTTGGCCAGCGCTCGCGATAGAGTCTCCGGCACCGTGCCCAAAAATGAGGCGAGCTCCGACTTGGGTATGTTCAGTGCTATATCACAATTGCTATCGGCATGTTCAAGAAGATACTCGGCGAGACGGGGCACGACCCCCATCAGGGAAAGCTGCTCGATCTTGCCGGCGAAAAGCCTGAGGCGTTCGGCCATCTGGGCGATCATGTTGAGCGCCACCTGGGGATGGTGCTCGACAAACTTCAGGAATCTGTTCTTGTCGATCACGACGATTTCGGAAGCGTCCAGAGCGGAACAATATGCCGGATAACGCTTGTCGGCAAAGAGGGCGGCCTCGGCGAATGAGGTTCCCGGCATGGGGGTGACAAGTGTCTGCTCTCGTCCGTGGGCGGACAACTTATAGACACGCATGCGACCGCTGGCCAGAACGAAAAAGGACTGGGCCAGGTCGCCCTGCGAAAATAGCAACTGCCCTTTATCGAGCCGCCGGATCTCGGCTATTGCGCCTATCTCCTCGATCTCGCCTTTTTTCAGACCCGCAAAAAGGGGGCAGACCTGGAGGATATTAGTTATTCTTTGATGGTCATTTCTGGTCATTGTATCGTCACAGATTCCGACTGATATGGTCTGCCATACCTCCAAATTCAAGCCCCTGTCGTGGAGCCATAATTCGCGTCTGGGACCCGGAGCGGATCATCTGCCGGCCGACAGCATTAATCGTCGGTATCCCGGACGGCCACGACACGCTTGACCTCAGGGATTCGCTGCTTAACGACTCGCTCGACACCCATCTGAAGTGTCATCTGGGACATGGGGCATCCTTGGCAAGCTCCGGTCAACCTTACTTTGACAATGCCCTCATCCTCGATAATATCAACCAATTCGATATCGCCACCATCGGCCTGAAGGGCGGCGCGCACCGATTTCAGAACCTCAATTACCTTTTCCCTCACCTAAGCACTCCTTGAAAATTAATGAACACTTAATACCGCGTGCAACTATCGCCGGATCCCCTGAATAGATAATATAAACAATGGCAAATTGAGGGCAAGCAAATTGCCGGTCCGCCCGGCCGGCAGAGAGGCGGCAAATCAGGAAAATGATGGGGCAAAAATCACCGGGGTCGATTCGATGAATCCCCGATTGCTGGCAGGCGTTATACACGCTGAGCGACCAGATAGTCATGGGAATGAACTGGTCGGCATTGTAGTGGTGGAACTTATTTTACATTATAATTTTAGAAAATCGACGAAATTGCCGGACATAGGCCAAAACAGGAAAAATTACTAATATTTTTTCCTTGACTGAACCTTGGTGTCTTGCGTAAATTAATTATTGTGAATGAATTCACATTAATTTTAAAATGGGAGTATAGATTTGGCCAGAAGAATTTCGCGTAAGATTTCCAATTCGACAATACACAGGTTGTCTATCTATTACAGGGCGCTGATGGGGCTGGAGCGTGAGGGATATGACACCATATCGTCGAAAGAGTTGGCCAAGCGTGAGAAGCTCACGCCCGCCCAGGTCAGAAAGGACCTATCGTTTTTTGGCAGCTTTGGCACCCGGGGCCTGGGTTATCCGGTCAAGGAGCTAAAGCAGAGGATCGCCGAAATTCTCGGCCTGAACAGGCTGTGGAATGTAGCCATGGTGGGAGTCGGCAATGTCGGATCGGCGCTGGTCAGCTATAAGGAGTTTGCCCGCCAGGGATTCATAATTAAGTTGTTGTTCGACAACGACCAGCGCAAGATCGGCTCTAATCATAAAGGGATAATCATCTCCGACATAGCCAATATGAAGTCGCAACTAAAGGAAAACGAAATAACGATCGTGATTCTGACCGTGCCGGCCTCGGCGGCGCAAAAGGTTTGTGACGACATAGTTGAGGCTGGGGTCAAGGCGATTCTGAATTTCGCGCCGGTTAGCCTGAAGGTACCCGATGATGTCAATTTGCTTAACGAAAACATGGCCATAGAGCTTGAGCACCTGTCGTTTTCGCTGACCAATCGCAACATGGTGATGTTCGACTAAGAGATGCGCTGCAACTTAAACTCGACGCGCCTGGCAAGTTGTTATTCAAAAATATAAAAATGTCGGAAATTTCTATTTTTCACTTGACATCGATTACATCGGCGCCGATATTGATTAATGTATGATTAGGTCCCTGTACTTTAGGCTGCTGATACCGGTAATTTTCTTCATCGTCATAGGCAACGGAGTTGAGGCCCAAGTCGTATTAGGGACGGCCTGTGAGCCGTACGGCTCCGTCACTATCGAGGGCCAGCCGGCCGCCAATAATCTCTTGGTTATCGCCTATGTTGGAGACGTGGAACTGGCGCGGACACACACGTTTGGCGGCCAGTATTCGCTGGTTATTCCTCTGGACGATCCGGCGACACCTCATCGCGACGGTTACCGGGCCGGCGAAATTATAAGTATCCGGATCAACGGCAGCCCGGCGACGCCATCATTCGAGGCTTTCCAGGGGCGACAGCGGCGGGATATCGAGGTGGCGACATTGTCGATCAGAATCGAGACCTGGGGCCGGATCAAGGCGCTGTTTAGGTAAATAGAAGCCAGCTTCATTAGCATCAAATCGACCATCAGAAGCTATTCATCTGTGAGATATGCCATCAATTGAACGGGCCTTTTATTATCTTGCCATTTGGGGCAAAATCGATTACAAATAAGGGGTGAAAATACCAATCCAGGCGTAAAAAAGGCGGATATCCGCGCATTGGGCGCGGAATCGGCGAGACGGCAACAGCATATAGGAATCTTTTCAATATTCAATATCGTAGATTAGGGAGGAAGTAATGAAGCTGACCAGTCGCGAGGAAAACGGTGTAGTCATTCTGGAACCCAAGGGTAAAATCATGGGCGGGCCCGATGCCACGATGCTGCATGACTTCTTGCACGACCTCATAAATCAGAACAAGAAGAAGGTCGTGATCGACCTGTCCAAAGTGGAATGGATGAACTCCACCGGTTTGGGAATACTCATCTCCGGCCTGACCACACTGCGCAACAACGGCGGCGAACTGAAGCTGGCTAGCGTGACTGAGAAGATCGAGTCGCTTCTGACGATAACCAAGCTCATCACGGTCTTCGAGAATTACGACAAGGTCGAGGAGGCGGTGAAGAGTTTTTCATGAGCAACCCTGATGAGAAGTTGGGGCAAATCATCATGATTGAAAATTAGCCCTCGGGGGCACGGGTGGGTCGATTTGGTCCCACCTTTTTTATTAAATAGCCTTAAAGGGAAAGCAAATGGGCGAAATCGAAAGAACCAGCGATACCATCAGAATCCCCAGCTCGACCGACCATATTGCGGTAGTCGACGAGTTCCTCGAGGAGTGGTTGAGAATAAGACGGGTCCCCGAGGATACCATAGCAGATCTCGCCATCGCTATAACCGAGCTTGTCAATAATGCCATAAAGCATGGCAATAAGAAGAACCAGGCCAAGAAAGTGACAATCCGCCTGTTTATGGAAAATGGCGAGGCCGGGGCCACGATCGCCGACGAGGGGACCGGATTCGATCCGGGCGCCATCCCCGACCCAGTGGCCGAGGAAAATCTTATGAAGGAGATCGGGCGGGGTATTTTCATAGTCAGATCACTCATGGATGAAGTGGAGTTCAGCTTTCCTCCGGAGGGAGGCACGAAAGTAACCATTACGAAAAGGCTTTAACAATTTCGGATAGAACGCTGTGAATTTAGGGCAGCTGACCTCATTTATATTCATGGCCTCGGGCCTTATATTATTCGTGCTGGCGGTGATAATTTACCGCGAGAATGCCGGAAACCGCCTCAATCGGGTGGTGGCGGCGATGCTCTCTTTGGCGGGTATTGCGCCCTTTTCCGCCGCCATTTACAAGTCGGTGATCGAGGGGGCCACGGGCGTGCCGGCCTGGGTCGGCAACATGTATTATATCTGGGAGCTCTTCTTCCCGGCTTTGCTCTACTTTTCGGCGATCTTTCCAGAGCCGCAACCAATCTACCGTCAGCACAAGCGTCTGCTTCAGTTAGCGTTCCTGCCGCATGTTATTCACCTGTTGATGGTCTTGCTGTTGGCCGATCCCGACAGGGTATTGGGGCTGCTGGATTTCGAATCGCAGATTCCGATTGTGGGACAGCTACTGAAAGTAGTCTTCAGTCTGCTTCGGATTATAACGTCATTCCTGGGATTTCTGCTCCTCTTCCACACGCGCTTTTTCTCGCTGATAAATCTCTTTTACGTGGTGGCGGCAATTTACCTGCTTTACTCCGGATATAGAAAAATCGAAAATCCCCGGCTGAAGCAGCAGGTCAGGCTTGTCATACTGGGGATATTGGGAGCCATGGGGTTATACGTGGTCGGGTTCCTGGTGCCGGATATATTATCCACGCGGATGCCATCGGCAATGCGCGACCTTCTGGCGGTGAGCGCCCTGATAGTCGGCCCGGGGACTATCGCCTGGGCAATTGTACGGTATCAATTCCTGGATATCGGATTGATCGCGCGGCGCTCGCTGGTTTACTCGATCACGACCGCGATCGTGGTGGGTGGCTATATTTTGGTGGTGGTCGAGCTGGGGTCGGCCCTCAGGAGCATAGTTGGACAGGATTCGCAGGTGCTGAACATATTGATCATCATCATTATGCTTTTGTTCTTCCAGCCAATTTACAACCAGGTCGATGATTTTGTCAGACGCATCTTCATCCGCACGAGAGCCGACTACAGCCAGTTGGTGGAATCGTTTTCGCGCGAGATATTGACCATATTCCAGGCCGACAAACTGGCCACGACCGTCTCGGACTCGCTCAGGCGGGAGATGTTTATCGAGAATGCCGAGATTAGTTTCCGCGATTCGGATGGGCAATTTCGGATTAGACTGATCGGCGGACAGGGGAATGTGGCGATTGAGATCGAGCCGGCGGTTTCCGGATACCTGTTGTCGAAAAGGGTACCGACTTTCACCGAGGAGTTCTCGGGGCACGCTGAAAGCGGCCGGCTGGGAGGCGAGGTTATCGCCCGGGGATTCCAAATAGCGGTGCCGCTTATCAGACAGGATAGACTGGCCGGGCTCCTGCTGTTATCGGCGAAAGTGGCGGGGTTCAGGTATAGATCGGAAGACATCACATTTCTCTCGATCCTGGGAAACCATATCGTGGTGGCCATGGAGAATGCCGAGCTTTACGCCGAGGCCCTGGAGAAACAGAGGCTCGAGGAAGAACTGGCGGTGGCCAAGCAGATTCAAACCGGCCTGTTGCCCAAAAATCTTCCGGCCCTAAGGCAATTCGAATTCGCGACTTATATAGAGCCCTCGCGGCAGGTGGGCGGAGACTACTTCGACTTTATCCACATGGGTGACGGGCGGCTGGGAATAGTAATCGCGGACGCCTCCGGCAAGGGGGTGCCGGCGGCCCTGCTTATCGCCAGGATGCAGGCTATTATCCAGAGCGAGGCCCGATTCGGCAAAAATGTCAATGAGATCATGACAGCGGTTAATCAATTCATCAGCCAATCGATCAGTCCGGACCGGTTCGCGACCTGCTTTTACGGGGAGCTCGATGAAACAACCATGCGGCTTCACTACTGCAACGCCGGGCATAACTACCCATTGCTGGTCAAGGGCGATGGCAAGATTCACCAGCTTGATATCGGCGGGCTGCTCCTGGGGGCGTTTCCCAACGCAGTTTACCAATGCGGGGTAGTCGAGTTCGCCCCCGGCGACCTGCTGGTCATGTATACCGACGGTCTTTCGGAGATGATGGATGCCGATGAACGAGAGTTTGGCGATAAGAGAATTGGCGAACATGCCATTAAATACCGCCATCAGCCGGTTGACGCGATATGTAGCAAGATGATTAATAGCGTCAAGCAGTTCGCCGCGGACCCCGCACCAAAGCCGGGGACAAGCCCCATCGAGATCGACGACATGACGCTGGTGATTATCAAGGCCCTGGAAGAAGGCGGCGATCGTGCCATTGGATAAAGACATGGAAGAAGAAAAATATATCTGCGATATTTGCCGGCGAGAGATGATCGATCTTAATTGCGAGCTGATATGTCCCAATTGCGGATATAGAAGAGATTGTACGGACCCGTAAAAGGGAGTTGCGAGTTGTGAGTTGCGAGTTGGAAGGAATGCGGATTGCGGAATGCGTGGAGAAAGAAAAAGGACTGAGTGGGTTGGAGGAGTCAGGTCAGGAGACCAGACGGCACCGGGGCCGTAATAAGAGCAAAGACAAACGAAGTGATAGATTGGAGCATGCAATGCGAGAGCTGACACCGGATGTTATCAAGTCGCTGACACCAGACCAGGCTGAGCTTCTGGTGGAGCTGGGCGAGTTGGCCAAGAAGGAAGAGGAGCTGACCAGGGCTATCGAGGCGATCAGGCGGCAGGAGGAGAAGGTTGGCTTGAAATCGGACAGTCGCCTCATGAAGGCCATCTATGAAGATTCGGAATTTGACGAGCTCTTGTCGCTCAGGGCGGTGAGGGAGAGATTCGCTGTCCAGGACAAGATAGGTGGAATATTGCGTTCGCTGGCGGCGGCCGGGCTCGGCGACCTGACAATCGTCCGTCGCCAGGCGCCCCATTACGGCGTCAAGCTCGATTAGGAATATTCCGACGCCTGGCCTGTATTTTTATTATGAGCGCGATGGTGAAAATATTGCTTATGGCATTCCCCCTCGCGCTCTTATGTTGTTCCGGGCCGATGACCGGCGGGCAGAAAACTATGCTCAATGACAACTATGCCACGGCCCTATCGTTTTTCGAGGCCGGCAGTTTTGACTCCACCCTTGTCTATCTCGACAAATGCCTCGAATTGGACCGCGATTTCGCCCAGGCAAATTACCTTCTGGGCAAGATCTACCTTCAAAAAGACGGCATATACAACAGGCGGCTCTCGGCGCTTTCTCTTAAGGAGGCTGTCAAGGCCGACCGGGGTAATCCCGAATATCATTACTCGCTGGGTTTGACCCTGGAGAAGCAGACATTTTATCTCAATGCCCTTGATGAGTACCGGGAGGCGGCCAGGTTTGATTCGACCGACCCCAGGCCATTTGTCGGGATTTCGAGACTTTATGAACGGATGGGGCTTCGTTACGACGACGACAAATACTTCCAGCGCTCCCTGGAGGCCTCGGCCAGAGCGGCGATCCTCTCCGACGATCCGGCGCAATTCTATCGCCAAGCGGCGGCACTCTACCAGATGGGGAAGTATGATTCATCGTCAAAAGTACTTTCCCTCGCAATCGCCAAGGCCGAGAGCGCCATAATCTCGGCGTCATGTTGGCTGCTCCTGGGGGCGGTGCAGGTGCTCGAGAGGCGGTTCGACTCGGCGCACTTTTGTTTCGAGAGGGGACGGGAACAGATGAGTGAGTTGTCGCGCGACGAAATGGACGATATGAGCTACTTGATGACGGCCGAGCAATACAAGGCGTACCTGAACGAGGGCCCGATTGCGCAAGGGAGAACCGCGCGCTTTTTCTGGGGACAGATAGACCCGGACCCGACAACGCAAATCAACGAACGGAGGTTGGAGCATTATGCCAGGTTTGTCCATGCGCAGGCCACGTTTTCTCTTCCGGAAAAAAAGATCGACGGTTGGAAAACCAAGCGCGGTGAGCTTTATATCCGCTACGGGGCGCCCTCCGAGCAGGAGTTCTCGCTTGGTGTGGGGCCGAGCGACCCGCCGCGCTGGACCTGGACATACGACAGGTTCGGCGCCCAGCCAACCATCTTTTATTTCGAGGATACCTTCCTGAACGGTGATTTCAACTTCCCGTTCCCCAACAGCAATTGGACAGCGGATGATTTTGCCAGGGATCCCAGCCGACTGGCTTACGAATTGGGATCGGCGATTCCGCAGGATTTCGCTTTCTCTCCGGGGAGCGGCCCGCTGGAGTTCGATTACATGCCCAGGCAGTTCAAGGGGCACGGGGGGAAAACGGACCTCGAGATATTCGTGGCGATTGCCAATAATCAGTTGCGATTCACCCGCGATGGCGAATACGCCACGGCGGCAGTAAGCTGGCGTCAGGTATTGCGATATCCGAGTTGGCAGGTGGCCGATTCAGCCACGGCGATCCGGACATATAGTATCCGGGCTTCCCAGGCGGAAAATCCGGATTACTCGATGTCGAGCCGGATGAAGTTGACCGGACTACCGGACTCCCTGCTTTTCTCAATTTCCATACGGGATACGTTATCTGACCATGTCGGCATTTCAACCAACGGGATCAGGCTTCGCAATTTTTACAGCGGCCAGGTGGAAGTTTCCGATATCGTGCTGGCGCGGCGAATCGACCAGCCGCCGGGTGAACTGAGTTTCCGGCGCGAGCAACTGAGCATCCTATCGAGCCTCGACAATCGTTACTTCGTTGGCGAGCCGATCTGGCTATATTTCGAAATCTACAACCTCGAGTTGGGTCCTGACGGCAAGACGTCGTATTCCATCAAGCAGGTCATCTCGGAGAAGCGGACGAGGAATCTACTGGGGGCGTTCAAAGACGCCGTTACGGGGAAGGACCTGCACGAGGTCACCACGACCTACGAGGGAGGCAGCGTCAATACTTATGAGAATCGCGTGCTGAGGGTTGATGTCTCGGAATTCCGCGAGGGAGTTTATACTCTGGCCATTGAAATCGAGGACCTGCTAACGGGCCGGATCGCCACGACGTCGGAGGAGATTGTCATTTACCGGTAGCCACCCGCCGAAAAAATCTTTGAAAATCCGTTCAAGAAATGGCATTATAACCTTGATATTTCGGGCGTGTTCATTTATTATTTCGCTTCAATTTTGTAATCGAGAATAGGGGTCTGGAGGGGTCTCGGCCTCGACAGAGAGGAGAGCGCGAAAGATGGCAATAGTACCAAAAAAATTGTTTCTGACCAAGGGTGTGGGCCGGCATAAGGAGCACCTCTCCAGTTTTGAGCTTGCCTTACGCTCGGCCGGGATCGCCCAATACAACCTTGTGCATGTCTCGAGCATATTTCCGCCGGGGTGCAAGGTAATTACGAAAACCCAGGGCATATCCCTTCTAACTCCGGGGCAGATAGTCTACAGTGTCCTGACGCGCAACTCGACTAACGAGCCCAACCGGTTGATCTCGGCCTCGGTTGGCCTGGCGATTCCCCAGGACCGTCGGCAATACGGCTACCTTTCCGAGCATGCCGCATTCGGCCAGAACGAGAAGATCTCCGGCGACTATGCCGAGGACCTGGCGGCCACCATGCTATCATCGACGCTGGGGATCGACCTCGATATCGACAAGTCGTTCGACGAGAAGAAGGAAATCTGGAAAATTTCCGGCAAGATCGTGCGGACGGCCAACATCACGCAATCGGCCGCCGGCGACAAGCGCGGCCTCTGGACTACAGTGATTGCCGCCGCGGTCCTGATCACCGATTGAGGCCCCTCGGCGATAAAACAGGATGATCCGGAGTTTGGAAGCCCCGGCTATCAAGGCGAATATATTTTAATTTCCTGCCTCGTATGAACAACGCTTATGGCGAATTCTCCCAATATTACGATCTGTTGGGCTGGGGCGCATTTGCCCGCAATTGCGCAGTCAGACTTAGAGCCTTCTTTAAGCTGCGCGGCGCGAAACCCCAGAATATCCTTGACCTGGCCTGTGGCACTGGAGAGCTTGAGAAAGCGCTCGGCATGAGTAAGATCGCGTTTACCGGAGTAGACCTCTCCCCCGGCATGATCCGTGAGGCCGGGAGGAAATACCCCCGCGGCAAATTCATTGTCGGTGACGCCGCCTCGGTGCGGTTGCGCGAGAAGTTCGAGATGGTGGTTTTGCTTTTCGATTCCGCCAATCACATGAAGTCATTTTCGCACCTATCGCAGGTTTTCCGTAATGCTCGAAGACATCTGGCGCCGGGCGGGTATTTCATATTCGACTTCTTAACGGAGCGGGGCTTGGAAACCTGGGAGCAGTTGGATATCCGCCGGACCAAGAGATACACCCTTTTCTGGTATGGACATTATTACTCTGAGGAACAACTGGCGGATATTTTCATCGAGGCATTCATCAAGCAAGAGGATGGGAATTACCGGCGGATTTTTCAGAAAATAGTTGAGAAAACATATCCGGTCAGCGATATTGTCTCATCTTTGCGAAAATGCGGTTTTTCCAGAATCATGGCCAGCCCGTTCGATATCGATGAGGAGATCGAGGAGGCTACCAGGCTCTGGTTTGTATGCCAATTAAGTTAATTGGATCAGAAAAATATGATAGAATATTTAATTATGCAAAGTCGACAGGAATTATGTTTGTTGTAGGGGCGCCTATACGGATCTAACGATATTGCAATATGCCCCTACATGATACGCCCGGCTCATAGAAAAATAATTCGAAATCCGATTGGAATTGAAATCAATGAGACCCAAGCACCTTTACCCCTGGAATTTCCTGGCGCTGGAAGATACGCTCTCGAATTACGAGACAGCCAAAGCGGTAATCCTCCCAATCCCCTATGAGTCGACTGTCAGCTATGGCGCGGGGACACGCAACGGGCCTCAAGCGATTATCGCGGCCTCTCGTCAGGTGGAGACCTACGACCAGGAATTCGGAGCGGCGCCGTGCAACATGGGGATCGCCACGCTGGGCGAGCTCGAGCAGGTGGCCAGCGGGCCCGATGCGATGATGAAGCAAATCGAGGAAGCGGCCGCAGGCATTTTGGCCGATGGCAAATTCCTCATGACGTTGGGCGGCGAGCACTCCATCTCCCCTCCCCTGGTGCGAGCGCACAAAGCCCTGTATCCTAATCTGAGCGTCCTGCAGTTCGATGCCCATACCGATCTGCGACCCGAATACCAGGGCTCGAAATATTCGCACGCCTGCGCTATGTCGCGGATTTGGGAGACGTGTGGATTTGTCGGGGTCGGTGTGCGCAATTTTTGCGGCTCGGAAAATGAAAACCGGGCCTTGCTGGAGGGCCGCTTGATCCAGGCGGTTGATTTTCACAAAAACGTCGATATCGTTCCGAATATCCTTTCCCTGCTTGCGGATGATGTCTATATTACATTCGACCTGGACGGTCTCGACCCATCGGTTATACCGGCCGTAGGCACACCCGAACCGGGCGGACTCTTTTGGGACGAGACAATGGATTTAATAAGAAAGGTATCGAGGCAGAGAAGGATCGTGGGGGCCGATGTCGTGGAGCTGGCGCCGATCCCGGGAATGACATACCCCGATTTTGCAGCCGCCCGCCTGGCATACAAGATCATGACGTACGCGCTCTGGAAATGAGATGACTATGGAATGGTGGCGGAAATATTTCAGCGAGGATTACCTAAAACTTTATAAACATGACATCGCCGAAACTACCCGCGAGGCTGATTCCATAATAAGGATGCTTCAGCCAGAGCCCGGGGCGCGCATCCTCGATCTGGCTTGCGGATTCGGGCGCCACTCGGTGGTTCTGGCGCAAAAAGGATACCAGGTAACCGGGTATGACTTGTCGGAGGGATTCCTCAACAAGGCCAGAGAGCTGGCGGAGACTCTGAAGGTCAACATCGAGCTCAAACAGGGCGACATGCGGGAAATCCCCTACGAAAACGAATTTGACGCTATAATCAACATGCTGACCGCATTTGGTTTTTTTGAAAATGAGCAGGAAGATTTGAAAGTTCTTAAGGGGGTTCACAAGGCCCTTAAACCAGGCGGGCAGTTTTTGCTCGATGTTATAAACCGGGAGGCGGCCACGCAAATTGCGGTTCCCAGGCAGTGGATACGGGAGAATCACGCTTTTCTCCTCGAGGAGCGCGTATTCGACTTCTTCCGCTCGCGGCTGGAGATGACCAGGTTGCTGATCCTGCAGAGCGGCGAGGTCAAGCAGGCCAATTTCTCGATCCGCCTCTACACCTTGACCGAGATACTCGAGCTGTTCAACGCCGCCGGATTAGTGCTGATCGACGTTTACGGTGATTTCAGCGGGGCGCTGTACACCGCCGAAAGCCCCCGAATGATACTTGTGGCTCAAAAGGAACAATAGTCGGATTGGGTGATTAGAAAATCTCGGTTGTGGTTACAACACCCCCGTTCCGAACAGGTTCGGGGTTTTGGCGTTTGCAGCATAATGGTGAAAGCAAGGTAATGATCGATAAAATCGGCAGGCTGAATGACATCCATAGTTTTCGCCGCCTGAAAGACCTCCTCGACTCCGGCCATAGCCCGGTGAGTGTCGACGGGCCGGTTTGCTCATCGCGGGCGTTGCTGGCCGCCTGGCTATTCTTGCAGACCGGCAGGACGGTGCTTTTCGTAACGCCGGACCAGGAATCGGCCGAGAAAGCCAATGATGATCTGGAGGCTTTTCTGGGAGCCGAGAAGGTCGCCTATTTCCCATCGTGGGAGGTGCACCCTTACGAGATACGCGCCCCGCACGCCGAAAATGTCGGCGATAGGCTGAAAGCCCTGCATGATCTTCACGCGGGAAAGAGGATCGCAATCGCGACAACGGCTGGCGCGCTCATGGAACCGACTATCGCGCCGGGCGGGCTCTCGCGCCTGGCAATCGAGCTTGCCGACGGACAGATTGCCGACCCGGAAGACCTGAAGGCGCGCCTGGTGCAAATGGGATTTGACCGCCAGCCGGTGGTTGAACAACTCGGCGATTTCGCGGCCAGGGGCGGCATTATCGACGTTTTCCCGGCCACCAGTCCCGAGCCGCTCAGGATCGAGTTTTTCGAGGATAAGATCGAATCGATACGGACGTTCTCGGTGCTGTCGCAAAGGTCGCTGGCCCGGCAGAAACGGGCCGTGATTCTGCCCCTTCGCGAATTCGTAGTCGACATGGAAACGGTGGAGATAGTCAGCGGCGAACTCGGGCAGCTGCAGGCGATCGCGTTGCATGATGCCCTGGGGCCGGAACGTCTATTCGACGCCCTGGAGTTTTTCAGACACCTGTTCGAGGAGCACCGTCATTCCATTTTCCAGCATCTGCCCGATGACGCCATAATCATCCGCGATGACCCCACGCTGATTAAAGAAGAGATCGACGGCATATTCGAGCAGGCCACTCAGCGTTTCGAGGAGCGCGGGGACTACCCGTTCGGCAGGCCGCAGGAAATATATTTCAATTTCAAGGAGATTCAATCGCGCATAGAGAAATTTGCCGCGGTCAATATCCAGGGACTTATAAAGGATGAGCGGATAGACGTTCGCATTGCCTCCCTGCCGCAGGAGCCGTCAGGGCCCCATATCAAGTCTTTCGCCGAAAAGCTCCAGGGTTACCGGAGACAGGGGCAGTCGGTGATGATCTTCTGCGATGGCGAAGGCCAGAGGCGCAGAATGAGCGAGCTTCTCTCGGAATATGACGTAGCGGTTCCGATGGAGCCGCGGCGCATTTCGGCCGGTTTCGGCCTGCCGGAGGCCGGGCTATGGTTCCTCTCCGATAGCGAGATTTTCCATCGCACCGTGACACGAAAGAAGGCTCGCCGATTCAAGGAGGGAATCGCTCTTTCGAGTTACCAGTCGCTTCAACCCGGTGATTTCGTGGTGCATATAGATTATGGAATCGGGCGCTACCACGGCCTGGAAACGATAGTCGTGGACGGCCGCAAGCGCGATTGCCTGCTCATTTTCTATGCCGGCGACGACAAGGTCTACGTGCCGATCGAGGAGTTCGCCCGGGTTCAGAAATTCGCCGGCAAGGAGGGCGCCCCGACTCTCTCTCATTTGGGCACCGGCGCCTGGGAACGCACCAAGGCCCGCGCCAGGAAAGCCATCATGGATATGGCCGAGGAGCTCATTTCGCTTTATGCCAGGAGGCAGGCCTTGCCGGGATTCGCTTTCCCGCCCGATTCGGCCTGGCAGAGGGAGCTTGAGGCTTCGTTCCCATACGAGGAGACCCCCGACCAGGAAAGAACTATCGACGAGATCAAGGCCGATATGATGCGCTCGATGCCGATGGATCGCCTGGTCTGCGGCGATGTGGGTTACGGCAAGACCGAGGTGGCCATCAGGGCGGCATTCAAAGCTGTCGAGGCCGGAAAGCAGGTGGCGGTGCTGGTGCCCACTACGATTCTTGCCCAACAGCATCTGAACACTTTCCGGGAGCGGATGGCGCAGTTTCCAGTCAAAATTGAAATGCTGTCGCGATTCAGGTCGCCAAAAGCAATCAAAACCGAAAAAGAGGGGATAAAAAAAGGCACGGTCGATATCGTTATCGGGACGCATATGCTGTTGCAGAAGAATATCGAATTCAAGGACCTGGGGCTTCTGGTGATTGACGAAGAACATCGGTTCGGGGTGGCGCACAAGGAGAAAATAAGACAACTGAAAACACAGGTCGATACCCTGACACTGACGGCCACGCCTATCCCACGGACTCTGCAGCTTTCACTGTTGGGCGCCCGCGACATGTCGGTCATCAACACGCCGCCCAGGGATCGATTGCCGATCGCCACCGAGGTGGCTCTATTCAACGACCGGGTGATTTTCGAGGCTATCGAGCGGGAGCTGGCGCGCGGCGGCCAGGTCTTCTTCGTTCATAATCGGGTGGAATCGATTGACGCCATCTACCTCTATTTGAAGAAACTGGTGCCGACGGTGGATATCGTGATTGGGCATGGCCAGATGCCGGAACGGACGTTGGAGCGGGTCATGTTCGATTTCCTCAACAGAAAATACCAGATGCTATTGGCCACGACAATCATCGAATCGGGCCTGGACATACCCTCAGTCAATACGATTATTGTCAATCGCGCCGACAAGCTGGGATTGGCGCAGCTCTATCAACTGCGGGGGCGCGTGGGGCGCTCGAGCCGTCGAGCCTACGCCTTCTTGCTTGTGCCGCCGCTTAAGATGCTGACTGAAAAGGCCAGGAAGCGTCTGCGGGCGATCGAGGAGTTCACGGAGTTGGGTTCGGGGTATCACCTGGCCCTGCGCGATCTCGAGATTCGGGGAGCGGGCAACATCCTGGGGGCGCAACAGCACGGTTTCATCGAGGAAATCGGTTTTGACCTCTATTGCAGACTCCTGGAGGAAGCGGTGGCGGAAATAAAGCACAAAGGCCCGGCGCCGGAAAAGATTGAGATGAAGATCATGACCGACCTCGACCTATTTCTGCCTGAAACCTACGTGGAAGACCCCAACCTGCGTGTCGAAATTTACCGCTCCATCTCCGAGATGCGCGATATGGAGCAATTGGAGGCGTTCGCGGACGAGCTCAAGGACCGTTTCGGCGCTTTCCCCGAGGCCGTGGAGAACCTGCTCAACCTGGCCAAGGCGCGGCTGGTAGCCGGCAGGCTGGGCGTGGAAAAGCTGACTTTCCGGAACGGCGATATATCGCTTGATTTCCTCAAGGGCAGAACGTTCGGCAAGGCCGAGATAGAGGGCTGGCATCGAAGGATTCAGGCTAAGATGGAATTTAAGTCGTATGACGGCCTGAAAGTGCAAATAAGGCTGAAAGATCGGAGCAGCCAGGCCCTCAAAAAGACCTTGCAGGCGCTCGGAGCGTAGATTAAATTCGAATTTTATGACAGACATCGATAAGCGAACAGCGTATTTGTTATCGAGGAATCGTCTCATGAAATGTCTTAGGGCGGCGCTTGTATTTGTTTTTGCCATATTGCTTCATGGGTGTTCGAGGACAACCGATAACAACCTGGGTGATCAAAGAATCATTCTTCAAGTCGGAACCAGCGAGCTGTCGCTGGGTGACCTGAATAGACAGACACAGGGAGCCGCATTTACGGATGCCAGGCAGGAATTCGAAACCAAGAAAACCTATGTCGAGCAATATCTGGAGCGGTATCTTCTGATCGAAGGCGCCAAAGAGGCGGGATTGACGGCTGAGCTCGATTCAACCGCGATAAGACGGAGCCTGATCAAGACCTTCAAAGCTGAAATGCTCGACAAGGTCCCCAAGGCTACCGATTGGGATGCGCTCGAATTCTACGGGCGGTACGGCGGCGAGATCCAGGCGGGCCACCTTCTGATAAAAAGCCAGAGGCTGGCGGACAGTCTGTATGAGTCTCTTTCCAAAGGCGCAGATTTCGTGGAATTGGTGAGGCGATTCTCCGAGGACGAAATGACAACTGAAACCGGCGGGACCCTGGGATATTTCCGGTATGGCCGATTTGTCGACAAGTTTGAGGATGCCGCGTTCACCCTGAGAATCGGGGAGTATTCGAAGCCGGTCTTAACGAGGTTCGGATGGCATATAATCAAGCTCTACGACAGGAAAAACAATACGCCGGAAGATTTCGAGAAAAACAAGGGCATGTATCGCGGCCTGTTGCACAGGAAAAATGAAATTGCCGCCAATGAGCAATTCTATGAGCAATTAAAAAACAAGTATCATTACAGAATCATACAGCCGACGCTCGATCTGCTTGCGCATAAGGCCGATTCGGCCATGGCCCTGGGAATGAAGCCGGAAGGCCTCCCGAGTTCGGCATACTTGGATATCTCGCTTTTCACCGATGTCGAGAAAAATTCCGACGTTGTGGAATATGACGGCGGAGACCTGAAAATTATCGATATCCTGGGACATTTGCGCAGGTTTGCACCCGAGCGGGCGCCCGATCTTAGAGAGTTCACTATAATGGAGGATTTCCTGGAGGAAGTCTCGATGCCCATTCTCACGGAAAAGATGGCGTTGGAGGACGGTTTCGACAAAAACCCCCGTTTTCTGAGCGAACTCGAATACCTTCGGGGAACCTCGCTGCTGCAAAAGATGCAAAATGCGATTTACAGCTCTATAGACCAGATCACCGAGGAAGATATAGCTAAATATTATGATGAGCATAAGGACGAGTTCTATTTCCCCGATGTCATACGCGCCTCGGGTATAGCGGTTAAAACAGGGCAGGAGGCAGACGCGCTTTTACAACGTATAAGAAATGGCGCCGTATTTAGAGAATTGGCGATGAAATACTCTGTCGACAAGATGACCGGAGTGAACGGGGGCGATCTCAACTATTTCAGTGTCAAGTTGTATACCCCCGTTTACCAGGCCGCCGAAAGCCTGCGAATAGGCTCGGTGGGGGGGCCGGTCGAATTCGACGGCAATTGGTGGATATTCAAGCTGACCGAGCGGATGGCCAGGAAACACAAAGAGCTTGACCTTGTCAGGGCCGAGATAAGAAGCCGACTTTATGGGGACCGGAGGAATAAAGCCTACGATGAATTTATTTCCAGGATGAAGGAAAAAATCCCCAACAAGATGGACCTGGAGCTTGTCAAAGATAATTTGAGAATGGGCAAATATCAAGAAGAGGGAGAATCGAAAGGATAATTCGATGTTGAAAGGAATCTGCATGCTGGCATTGGGTGCGCTCGTATTCTACTCATGCGACGGTAAATCGGAAAGCGCCGGCGGCGAAAAGGGCAATGACAAGGGAACGATTCTGGCCAAGGTCAACGACCAGGTGTTAACATATGAGGAGCTGCAATATCAATTCCCCGAGGAAGTCAGGAGCCAACTGCGGGGCGCCGATCTCCAGGAGGCGGTCGAGACCTGGATAAATACCATGGTCGTGGCCGAGAAGGGGCGCCAAATGGGGCTGGAAAAGGACCCGGCGGTTCGGGCCGCAATCGAATTCAGAGAGGCCGATGCCATTGCTCGCAGGGTTTTGGAGCTGGAAATTAAATCCAAGGCGCAGGTATCGCAATTCGAGATCGATTCCGTGTATCAGGCCGAGAGAGAGTCGTACAGGCTTGACCAGGATCGTTTCAGGGCCAGCCACATCCTGGTCGGATCGATAGATGAGGCCGAGGCCATATACAGTCGCATTAAGAAAGGCGACGATTTTGCCCAATTGGCGGCCGATTACTCGGCCGACAGGCAAAGCGCGGCCGGGGGCGGCGATATCGGCTTCTTCACCGAGGATCAGATCGACCCGGAATTCGCCAGGGCGCTCAAAGATATGAAGGTTGGAGATATATCGCAGCCCGTCAAGACCAACTATGGATTCCACATCATCAAGCTGACCGATCGCCAGCAGGCCGGCAGCGATATCGATTCAACCGAAGTCAAGGGAAGGATATCGGAGATACTGACCTCGACACGGCAGGGGCAGGCCTATGGGATTTATCTGGATTCGCTCAAGAAAACGGCTAACATAGAAAGGTATCCGGTTCCGGAACTCGAATTCCAGCCGCGGCCGGATTCAATGTGATTATGAAACGGATTTTCTCGATTATTCTCGTCGCCATGGCCGCCGTGCCCGCCTGGGCGGAATCTTTGGATCGGATCGTGGCCGTGGTCGACAAGGAAATTATCCTGGAATCGGAGTTGGAGTCGCAACTTCAAATGCTGGCCATGCAAAACCGGCTCGATTTATCGAAGCAGGCCTTCAAAGACAGCCTGGCCAACCTGCTTCTCGATAGGATGATCGAGGACAAGGTGATATTGGTCGAGGCCGAACGCGACACGTCGATAAGCGTTACCAACAAAGAGGTCGAGACTGCCCTGAACAGCCAGATTGATCGTATCAAATCGCAGTTCGCATCGGAGGACGTCTTTCTGACGCAGCTTCAGGCCGAGGGTTTGACGCTCAAGGAGCTTCGAAACCAATATCGTGACGAGATTCGCAACCAGTTGCTGAAAGAGAAACTCATTCAAAAAAGGCTGGAGAAGGTTCGGGTGTCTTCGGGCGAGGTCAAGGAGTTTTACGAGGCCAACAAGGATTCGCTTCCAGAGAAGCCGGCCGGGGTCAGGCTGGCGCATATACTCTTGAACACCCAGCCCGGCCCCCAAACGGAGGACTCCCTCTTCCAATATGCCAGCCTTATTCGCAGAAAAGCCATGGAGGGTGAGGATTTCGCAATCCTGGCCAAGACCTACTCCGAGGATCCGACCAGCGAAAATGGCGGCGACCTGGGATGGTTTTCCAAGGGGCAAATGGTCGCGGAATTCGAAGAGGCCGCGTTCATACTGCAACCCGGGCAGATATCCGACGTTGTCAGGACACAATTCGGATTTCACGTCATCAAGTGCACGGGGCGGCGCGAGGACAAGGTCCGGGCCAGCCATATCTTGATTCGAGTGGCGCCATCGCAGGAAGACATGGATGCCAAGCTCGCGTTGGCCGACAGCATTTACGGGCTTATTCAGAACGGGGCCGGTTTCGGGGAATTGGCGACACAATTTTCCGATGATGAGAATTCGAACCGCCAGAGTGGCGAGCTTGGCTGGTATGGGGCCGATGATTTGCTTCCGGCGTTCCGCGAGGCCCTGGCTCAAATCGATATCGGGCAAGTCTCCCGTCCCGTGGTAAGCGATTTCGGAATCCACCTGGTGAAACTCGAGGAGAGACGCGATTCCAGCCCGATCGACCCGAAGGAAGATTACGACACGCTCGAGGAGATGGCCCGACGTGACAAGACTCAAAAGCAGATCCAGGAATGGATCTCGCGCATCTCCGAGGGGCTTTATATCGACAAGAGGCTGTGATGAGAATAGACAGATACCTGTCTGTCGCCCGAATATTCAAGAGCAGATCGCTGGCCGCCGAGGCGGCTTCATCATCGATGGTTTATATAGACAACATGCCGGCCAAACCGTCAAAAGAAGTCAGGGCCGGCATGATAGTCGAAATAGATACCCCCAGGTTTTATAAGAAGATCAGGATTCTCCTCTCGCCGCGCGGGAATGTCGGCAAGAAGGAGGCCGCGGCGTTATTTGAATTGATGGAGGAGAGAACAAAGAATTGAGATCTTTCTTCGAAACGTCGAAAAAGAAAGTCAAACAGAGGGCGATAATCGTCGGGGTTTCCAAGAAAGGAGACAGGGGCGAGACGGATGAGGCCATTCTCGATGAACTGGCCAGCCTCTGCGGGACGGCAGGCGCACTCGTCGTCGGCAGGATGACCCAATTGCTGGACCGGTTCAACTCAGCCACGATGATCGGGAGCGGAAAGGTCGACGAACTTGCAGCCCATATAGGGGAAAGCAAGGCCAACCTGGTGGTATTCGATACGATCCTCTCCCCGTCGCAGCAAGCTAATCTCGAGAAACGGCTTGGCACACAGGTGATTGATCGGCCGGCATTGATATTGGACATATTTGCAATCCATGCCAAGACGCGGGAGGCCAGAACCCAGGTGGAGCTGGCCCAGATGCAATATATTCTGCCGCGCCTGGCCGGCGGCTGGACACACCTCGAACGTCAGGAAGGCGCCATTGGCACCAGGGGACCGGGCGAAACCCAGCTCGAAACGGACCGACGGCTGGTCAGGAAGCGGATTAAGGATCTTAAGAAAAAGCTCGAGAATATCGAGGGTGAACGGCATGTCCAGAGGAAAGGGCGCGGTGAGTTTTTCAATCTCTGCCTGGTGGGGTACACTAACGCCGGGAAATCGACTCTTTTCAACAGGTTGACCGGCGAAGACGTGGTCGCCGAGGATTATCTGTTCGCGACACTCGATTCGACCACCCGCAAAGTTCGCCTGCCCAGACGGAATACCGTACTGATTTCCGACACGGTCGGTTTCATACGAAATTTGCCGGTGCCCCTGGTAGCATCGTTCAAATCGACATTGCTGGAGGCCTCCGAGGCCGACTTGCTGATTCACGTGATCGACATATCGGACCGCGATTACGAGGAGAGGATCGGGACCGTGACCCAGGTGCTCGATGATATCGGCTGCCGGGGAATACCTGTGATGCCGGTTTTCAACAAGATTGACAAGCAAAACGACCCTGACCTGTACATGGGCCTCTTGAAGCAATACCCCGGAGCGCGCTTTGTCTCGGCGTCGTCCGGCGAGGGCCTGGGCAAGTTGAAAGAGGATATTGAAAATTATATGGAGCAATCGAGGGTAACGATCCTCGCCACGATGAATCCGCACGATTCTCGGGGATATGGCCTGTTGCAGTCGATCGCCCATGTATCCGAGACAATCTCGATTGACGGCGTCATTCAATTCAAGGCTCGCCTGCCGAAATCGAGGCTCGGAAAACTGAAAAGCCAGGGGATCGAATTCGAGGTATTGGAAAATCATCTATGACACTAAGCAACAAGAGAGTCCTGGTCACGGGGGCGTCGCGGGGCATCGGGCTGGCAATCGCCGAGAAACTGGCCCGCGAGGGTATGAGGGTCTTCCTGGCCGCGCGCACCGAAAAGGACCTGCAAAAAGCGGCGGATGCCCTCAGGGCCATTGGGGCCTCGGTCGACTACGCTGTGGTTGACCTGGGCGATAACGAGAATATCGAAAAAATGTTCATCTCGGCCATGAATTTTCTGGGGGGTATCGATCTGCTGGTCAACAACGCCGGGGCAAATGTCAGGGGCTCGGCGGTCGATTTGAAGATCTCGGATTGGGATCGAATAATGTCGGTCAACCTGCGGGCTGCGTTCATACTTTCCAAACTCGCCGCCGGAGAGATGATTAGGCAGGGCTCAGGGCATATCATAAATATCGGCTCCGGGGCCTCTCAAACCCCAATAGCCGAACATACAGCCTACTGCGCCAGTAAATACGGCCTTCTGGGCTTCTCGGAATCGCTGGCGCTTGAGCTCAGAAATCACGGCATCAAGGTTTCGATCATATTACCGGGTTCGACCGCCTCGCATTTCGGGGGTACGACGCCGGAGGCCAAGCTGTCCGCAATGCCGGGCATGCTGAAAGCCGAGGATGTTGCCGACAGCGTGCTATACCTGCTAAACCAGGCGCCGCACGCCTGGACCTCGATGGTGAACTTGAGGCCGCTCAATCCGAATTAGGCTTTTAAGGCCATGGGAGAGTGAGACTTGCGGCAAGAATTCGAGGATATCGGGCAAAAAAAATACGCCCAGGAGGAGTTGAACCCCCAACCTTCTGATCCGTAGTCAGACGCTCTATCCAGTTGAGCTATGGGCGCATCTTAATATTCTGGATATCGAAACGATGTTTGGTTTCTAAAGAGCCGGCGGGCATATCCGTTGTGCCCAATCAATTAGTCAATTAAGCGTTATCGTACCCCGGAAGCAAGCTAAAAATGGCCGGCTTGAATATATCAAAAGCCCTGCAATCATGCATACCATCATAATTCTCGACTTCTGATCCGGCAAATGGGGCCTGCCGACTACCCATCCTTGCCACCCCGGCTTTCCTTAGTAGTTATGATTATCGCTTTCGATAAAATAATATGAAAAAAGCCGTTTTTTTCGCTTGAAAAAAAGGAGGCTGTAAACTATTTTCCTGCGGGAGAAGAACCTTAAACATTTGATTTAGAGGGAGCAAAATGCAGTTATCGAGGAAAGCTGAGTATGCTTTACACGCGCTGATGTATGTGACTTCTGTCAGCGGGCACCATCACGCCAGCATCAGTGAAATTGCCAGGAACGCGAAAATCCCGCGGGAATACCTGGCCAAAGTCCTCAAGGGACTCACCAATGCCGGATACTTGATCAGCGTCAGAGGAGTCAATGGAGGCTACAGGCTGGCTAAGGCGAAGGAGAAGATCTCCTTCCTCGACATCTTGGAAGCAACACAGGGGCCGTTCGTAATTTCGCGTTGTCCAGACAAGAATCGTTGCCCGGATTACCAATTTTGGGATGAGATTACGAAGTATCTAAAAAAGATGCTGGGTGACATGAACCTGGGAAAGATCGATTACGAAAAATTCGCCCGCAAGAACAAGAAGTAATCGGCGCTACAGCGTATAGTCGTAAAGCCTGCTGGTAAATGCAGACGGCCCGCCTGATGCGGGCCGTTTCATGTTCCGAATAATGCAACGCCCCAGAGTGATGGAGTGCCGGGTCGGGGGAAATAAGCGCCGGTTATCGAGAGCTGTTGACACCAAATCGCCGGGAGCGGCCGTAAGGGGTGGTATCGATAATCTCGCCCCTTTTCAGTTTTCTCTTGGTCTCGCGCCAGAAGGCCACGGAGAACAGGTCCTCATGGGCCGAAAGGAAGACGCCCCTTAGCGGCTCGGGGATGCCGGAATAGCGGCTGATCTCCTCGACGAAGTAATCATCCGAGCCGGTCACTATCCAATTCTCCTCGAGCTCCATCTCCTCGTCTCGTCGCGGGGATGCGGCTTGGCCCGGAAATTTATTTTCTCCAGCGGCAGGACATCGTCATAATCGAATAGGGCGACCCGGCCGCGGCTGGTTACGCCATAATTCCAGGTATTGAAAAGGTCGCTGGGGAAGATCCCTGTGCTGCGAGGTCTTTCAGGAAATACCCGAAATCTATCACCACCTTGCGGATTGATTCGTGATTCTTGTCATGCAGGACACAGATGGGTAGAGGATTGACTTTCCTCTGCACATAGAGGTGGTGGATAACCACGTGGTCCCCCTCGAAAGAAACCAGTCCCTTGGCAGCCGGCGCGAAGTCCCTGAGAAGCGGTTTTGAGAATCTGATCTTCCCGAAACGCAAGTTCTCGAACTCCTGTGTATCGACCAGGCGGCCGACCCTGTCGCGGTGGCAGACAAAATTGTATTTCTCCACAACTTGCTTTTGGGTGATCGCCTTGGGGGTAAGCTCCCGGCTTCTGAGGAAGCATGGCCGGTCTTTAACCACCTTGAAAACGAAATTACACCCCGGCATCGTAAAGACGATCATAACCGCGCCCTCCTTGCCAGGTGCGATCACGAATTTCTCGTGCGCTTCATGCACGAACCTGTGCAGAGCGCGGTAAAAGACGGTCTTTCCGTGCCGATTGAATCCGATACTGGTGCATGGCTCTGAAACCGGCTTGGCCGGAAGGGTTGTCTGCAGGAAAGAAACCAGGGCTTCATGCTTGATAACGTCAACATGGAAATACGAATAGGCGAATCCGAGGATGATACTGACCTCGGGTTCGGCCAAAATGACTGTGTCCACATAGACGCCATGTGACCCGTTGTAGATCGGCATGACGATGGGGATAACTCGGGAGTCGGCTATGATCCTGCCGACTATGTAGCCGGCCTTGTCGCGAAAAAAGACCGGTTCGATCATTTCGAAGGCGCGGGGCTTGTCGAATCCGATAACGGGCTACAGACGCAAACTGACCTCGCGGGCGACCAGGGCGGTATCCCGTTCCATATCCTCATACCCGACATTCAGGCTGTGATCGCGCAATATCTGCCCGATAAGCACCGGGATATCTCGGCCCGGCGGGTATTTCTTGCGGATACCGCAATTATGGTTGACTTCATGCCGGGTCCGGTCGAGGGTGAAAAATTCGATTTCGCGGTCAATTCCGACCGTGGAGAAGATTTTTCCTGGTCACCGAATTGTAAGAGGTTCGGGCCCGGTCGGCATCGAACCTGTGCTCTATCAGAGCCGAGAATCGCTTTCTTATCGATGTCCACAGGGATTTTTCGCAGACTCGCTCTCCTATCAGAGATTTGATATCGGGAGCCAGGCGATCGAGAATCTTATCGTAAAGGTCGAGCCTTTCGAGAGTATCCGAATGCCTGCCCTTCCAATCGCGGCTCTCGAACCTTCGCCTGGCGCGGCGGGTCATTTCATTGAATTCATCGATATAAAGATCAAACCACCTTAAGATTGCGCGGGCGGTCTTGCCCGCAAGCCTGTCATCACCTGTCATCGACATGCAGTCCCCTTGTTCGCCACCAAACCGAGAAAACTTACATAATCGCGGCCTATCGTTCAACAGGATTTTCGAAAGGTCATTATCGAAACCTGATAAGGAAACTCCATTACTGTCGAATTTTTTATATTAATAAGGGTAATTTTATGATAAAGTATTGGCAAACTTGCCAGGCTTTTCAGCCGGGTGAGGTTGATCGGGGTAATCGGAGCAAATCCTTAAACCGGGAGAATGTCATGGTTCATGAACACAAGGGATTTATCGATCTGAGGATTATTATAGGATTAGCGATCGCCCTGTTCGGCGCTCTGTTGCTAATCAGGAATTTCGATCCGGAACTGGCGCGCAACATCTGGCGCTGGTGGCCGGTATTGCTGGTCGCGGTTGGACTTCGTATCCTAATCCAATCGCCGGAAAGCCGGCAGCACTTGACAGGCAGCATCATTACGCTGATAGGACTGTTGCTGCTCTTAAACAACCTCGATATAATCGACGTGAGATTCCGCTACATCTGGCCCGCGATCATTATCATTATCGGTCTGGCCGTCATATTCCGGAGCGGGCGTGCCGGCCGCCAGGCGATCGGCACCGATTTTGTCAACCTGAACCTGATTTTCGGCGGCGGCGAATTCCACTATGATTCGCCGAATTTCCGGGGCGGCAAAGTAACCGCCATAATGGGCGGCGGCGTGATCGATCTGCGTGATGCCAGGCCCGAGGCCGATGATATTGTGCTCGATGTCATGACTATCATGGGTGGACTGGATATCCGTGTGCCGGTCGGCTGGCGGGTGGCCTTGGAGGGTACTCCGATATTGGGCGGAATGGAAAACAAGACGCTTTCGAGCGACAGGGAATTGGGCGCCTCCAGCCAAAGCGGCAAGCGCCTGATAGTCAGGGGCATGACCATTATGGGCGGCCTGGAAGTGAAGAATTAATTCGTCATGACAGAGTCACGGGCGCTTTCGGATGGCTATTTTAATATTTCAAATCCGTATTCGTGCAACAGGGCGCCATCAGGTTGACCCAGGATCTCGATGACTTCAACCTTCGTCTTGCCCAGGATGATTTCGGAATCCACCAGCGAAACCGCCATGGGAAATCGCGCCGCGCCGGTGGCTTTCCCCCACTTGGTTTTTTTGAATTTCTCTGTGACAATCTTTTCCGGCACGCGCTCGATATTGAAATCACCCACGACGCCATCGATAAAAAATAATATCAGGGCGCAGTGGTCCGGCTCGCCGACCGGGTATATGACCGCCCTTTTCACTCCGCCGTTAGGCCCCAGGTCGTACCAGAAGAGATCGGTTGTTGCCGAGGGCTTGGAGCCGAATTTGGTGGCATTCAATTTCTCCAGGGTCATCCGAAGCTGTCGCGCTATCGAATCGCATTCGGGAATTTGAGATCGTTCGGATAATTTTTGCCCCATGACCGCGCCAAAATAAGTCCCTATGAAAGCGACCTGCTCAAACGAGCAGAGCTTCTTTTCAATCTCCATGAATTTCTGGAAGAAAGGCTTGGTATCGAGGCTGCATCGACTGGCGCAGGCTACGAGCGCCACGGCCTCCTTGACCCTGGCGATCTCGCTTTGGGGCACCTCGAATTTCTCAGTCTGCGCGTTCGCCATCGAGACTGTCGCAAATGCCAGGGCGAGCCCCGGGCAGACCGTTTTTATGATGCGGCCGCGCAAGCCAAATCGGCCATCGAATTGAATATACATGTCTGGAAATATGCCAGATTTCTACTGCAAATCAAGCTCGATCCCGCCGACTACCCCCGCAAAGACGTTGTATAGCCAGGCGACTATCGCTCCCATTATGAAACCGAGGATGCCGTAGAAAATTGGAAGGATTATGATCGCTCCGACACCCAGGAACATCCCAATGATTGGGCTGGAGCTTTCCGAGGTCAATGAGCTGGCAAAAACCCCCAGAACGGCGAGCATGCTTATGAATATACCGACCAATAAACCGAGCACTGCGTAAATAATCCCGCCAATTTTGGCCAGTGAAAACGGACCGATTTTCTTCAAAATCATTTGTGACCTCCTTGATTTGCGTATCATGTCAGAGTGTTATTACCGCGGCGCCCCGGAAACGGCCATGGCGCAAGTCGTCGAGAGCCTCGTTGGCCCTTTCGAGCGGATACAGATTGACTTCGGCTCCAATATGCACTTTCGATACCAATTCCATGAATTCGTAGCCGTCCTGACGGGTCAGGTTGGCGACTGATCTTATCGAGCGCTCGTTCCAGAGGATATGGTACGGAAATGAGGGAATGTCGCTCATGTGAATTCCGGCGCAGATGACAGTTCCTCCCCTGGCGACGCTCTTCAGAGCGGCTGGAACGAGTTCCCCTTTAGGGGCGAAGATAATGGCGGCATCGAGCGGCGCCGGGGGAGTTTCCTCCGATGATCCAGCCCAGACGGCGCCGAGTCCCAGTGCGAATTCCTGCCCGGCCCGATCGCCCGGTCGCGTAAACGCATAGACCTCGCGTCCCTGGAATTTCGCCACCTGGATCAATATATGAGCGGCGGCGCCGAATCCGTAGAAGCCAAGCCTCTGTCCGTCCCCGGCCATGCGCAGGGAACGATAGCCTATCAGCCCGGCGCACAGGAGGGGTGCGGCGTGGTTATCGTCATAGCCATTCGGAATCGGAAAGCAAAATCCCTCGTCGGCCACGCAATATTCGGCGAAACCGCCATCGATCTGGTAGCCGGTGTATCTCGCAAAATCGCAGAGGTTCTCACGCCCGGTCAGGCAGTAGTGACAATGGCCGCAACTTGATCCCAGCCACGGCACACCAACTCGATTCCCGATCCGAAATCTGCTGTTTTCGGAGATTTCGGCGACAACGCCGACAATTTGATGCCCTGGAATGAGGGGAAGCTTGGGCTCACCGAGGTCGCCGTCGATAACATGCAGGTCGGTCCTGCAGACCCCACAGGCGCCTACCCGCAATAGAATTTGGCCCGGCCCCGGTTTGGGGACATTGATATCCCGCAATTGCATCGGCGCCCTCTGAGATTCCAATATCATCGCTCGCATATAGATACCCCGCGAATGGTTATATTATTCAATCTTTATACTATCGCATATGGCAATCACAGTCCACCGATTAATTTCATCGAAAATAAATTGAATGGCCCTGACTCCTCGTTTATATTGAATCATATCACCTGCATCAATAGGAAGGAACTATGAATCCCGATAGCAAATTGACGCTAATATTGAACAAGACCGTTATTTCTACGTCCAAACATGCGTTTGAGGCCTTCATTGAACCGGCCGAGATGTCCCAATGGTTTACGACATCGGCCAAGGCTGATTTGAGGGTAGGTGGAAAGTATTCCAACGCCGATGGCGATCGGGGCGAATTTCTCACGTTGGATCCTCCGAGGGAGGTGGCTTTCACATGGGAGAATTCCAAACACTGCCCGGGCACGGTGGTGACGGTGTCATTCACATCGGAATCGGCGGGAATGGTCTTGATCTCGCTGGAGCATTCCGGCCTGAGATCACAGGCAGATTATGAGGATATGCAGGGCGGCTGGTCGTGGGCGCTGGATTCTTTCAAATCATATGTCGAGACCGGGCGACCAATCCCGCATGAGGAATGGCTGAAGGCGCGGTCGGGAAAAAACAAACAGCCACCGGGCGGGCTTGAACCGTCGACCTGCTGATTACGAATCAAAGGCTCTCCAATAAAAACCTAACTTATTGGAGGATAACAAAATGAGTGGAACGAGAGCCTTTGACTTGAAGGAGGTCTTCCTTCAGGACTGCAAGTACAGAAACCTGTCTCCCGCCACCCTCAAGGACTACAACTGGTTCTTGACCGACCTGGCGAAAAACCTTGGCGAGCCATCCCAGCTCAATAGGCAGGACATCAAGGCCTTCGTGCTAAAAAAGCTCGAAGAGGGACAATCCCCTGCCTCTGCCAATCACTACATCAGGGCGCTAAAGGCCTTCTGTTCATTCCTACAAAGGGAAGGTCATATTGAATCAAACGTCATGGCCGGGCTATCGCTGATATCGATGCCGGAGAAGCTCAAGCCCGTTTTGGAGCCTGCC
>Ga0154764_1130_pt4 | contig 31463 bp, 24 predicted proteins | sample Rifle2008BG16ft_FD_105772 | JGI IMG/M metagenome (GOLD analysis project Ga0154764, IMG submission 105772) | candidate division Zixibacteria bacterium RBG_16_53_22
GCGTTGACAGCAGGCAGCTTGTCGCCGAAAGCTATCAGGGTGGCCTCGGGGGTGCCGCCCATCTCGGTGTAGATGCCACGCAGGATATTAACATCCCTGGTGTGGTAGCCGCCGTAGGCGCATCCAAATGAATCGTATAGGTAGCGCTTGACCTCATAAACGACATTTTCCGGCAGGTCCTCATATTTGAGGTTGACTGCGAATTCCGCGATTTGACGCGAGATTGATTTTTGCATTGAATTCCTCAGTAGCTATAATCACTAATTAGCGCAAATGTGTTATTTTCTTAATGTAGGGGCGTATTGCAATACGCCCCTACAATAAGCGCAATTCCTTATCCCTCAACAATGGCGTTTGGCGCGGTATTTATGAATTTAGCCATTCCCCAAATTCCTCTTCACCCAATTTTCCAGTCCTTCGGTGAGTACCAGTTCCTGGGCGGCGGCGCCGACCGGATCGATCAAATAGGTATTGCCGTCGGCTTCGATTTGTGAGCGACGGAAATCAACTTTGGCCTTGATGCCGGTTTTGACCGAGAGTTTCTCGGCGCCGAATTTGGCTTTCAAATTGCGCACCAGCTCGGGCGCGTCGATAACCAGGAAGCCGTTGTTAATGGCGTTGCGTTTATATGTCTCGGAGAACGAGCCGGCCAATACCAGTCGGATGCCCCTGTACTTGAGGGCAGTTGCCGCCTGCTCGCGCGAGGAGCCGGTTCCGAAATTAAATCCGCCGACCAGGATATCGCCCTCCTTGACAATCTTGCCGAATTCAGGGTCGTAATTCTCCATCACAACCACGGCTTGCTGGGCCGGGGTGAAATCATCCTGATAAGTGTATTTTCCGGGGAATATGCCGTCCGTGTTCAGATTATCCTGATGGCAGAATATCAGTTCACCCTCGATCAACTCCGGGAATCCCTCGATAATCGTCACAGCGCCGGCGGAGGCGCCCTCTTTTTGACGCGCGTGAACCTCGCCCACCGGTTTCGATGATGTGAACTCGCCGGGAAGATCGATAATACCGGCAACGGCCGAGGCGGCCACCACCGCCGGCGACGCCAGATAGGTCTGTGCCGATGGCGAACCCATGCGCCCTTTGAAATTCCGATTAGTAGCCGAGATGCCAACTTCGTTATCTTGAAGAATCCCTTTGCCTAATCCGATACAAGGGCCACAGCCTGGCGGCAGAGGGATAGCGCCGGCGTCAAGCAAGGCCTGCCAGTCACCGCGACGTTCGCTTTCCGCCTGGACCTCGCTGGAGGCGGCGGCGACATAGAACTCGACACCCTCGGCGACACGTTTGCCACTTACTATAGCCGCGGCATCGGCCAGATCCTCCACCCTGCTGTTGACACATGACACCAGGTAGGCTTTTTGAATTCTAACCTGCTTCTTGCGCATCTCGGAAATCGAGGCCATTGTTTTTACCGTATTGGGCCCGGAGACATATGGCTGAACCGAACCCAAATCAAGTGACAGCTCCCTGGCATAAAAAGCGTCGGGATCAGCCAGCGTCACATTCTTGCGAAGCTCGTCGATGCGGGCCTGATTGAGCCTGGGATGGACGCCTTTGCCATCGATATCCGAGGGCTCGCCAGCCAGGCCTCTTTTGGCGACAAAATCGGCACGCAGTTGAAGCCATGAAACGGCCACATTGTCAATCGGGAAAATGCCGACCAGGGCGCCCCATTCGGTGGTCATGTTGGCGATAGTCAGGCGCTGTTCGAGATTCAGGCCGGCTACGCCGTCGCCGACAAATTCCACGGCATGATTCAGAACCTCATCTTTATTGAACAGGCCGCAAAGAGTGACTATGACATCTTTGCCGGTCACACCCGGGACAAGCCGGCCACGAAGCTCCACCCTGGCCACCGGGGGCACCTGCCACCATGTGCGGCCGGTGGCCCAGATGGCCGCGGCGTCGGTGCGCACCACCGGCGTGCCGAGGCATCCCAAGCCGCCGTACATATTGGAGTGGCTGTCCGAGGCCACGACCATGGTGCCGGGCCAGGCGTATCCTTCTTCGCACATGATCTGATGTCCGATACCGCGTCCGGCGGGATAGAAGTCAATTCCATGTTCTTTGGCGAAGTACTCGATCTTGCGATATTTCTCGAGGTTCTTTTCGCCAGTGTCTTGTATGTCATGATCCAACGCGAAAACCGGTTGGCGCGGATTGTCCACTTTTGTCGCCCCAATGCTCTTGAATTTTGGTATGACCGCTCCGGTGTTGTCGTGTGTCATGACATAAGCCGGCCTGATCGAGAGGTAATCACCCGCCCCGACAATATGACCTGGTTCCAGGCCTACGGCGAAGTGTTGAGCGATTTTTTCGACTAAATTTCGTCCTGGCATGAATTCTCACCCTATCCAATTAAATGTCTGAAATCAGCGAACAGAATATATTAATTTTGGCATTGAAAATAAAGAGGGATATTGCTATGCGCAGGCGGCAGCTGACAGCAGCCAATACGCCCCCCCGGCCAAATATCATCTCTCTCGATGATTTGCGATATGTTTCATGATTAGGGTGGTATATTCCACAACGCAGAATCTCATTCAAGCCATGGAAATCTTGGCAAATGAAATTAGTGCTTCTGTCGATCCGGCTAAAAGGACAAGGAAGGATATAAAGGCCCGAATGGCGACTTCCAAGATACCCGGCCATTGAAAACTCTTGACACGGTATTGCCAATGTATTATTATATAAGCCGGCCGGTGCATCTAATATTTTGGCCTTCAATAACTTGCGCCGGCCCAAGCCGGGCCTCAGCCGGCAGAACTAATTAATTGTCAATTGAGCGCCGCAAGCGATAATTAAATATCGTTGATTTTTGTCACATTCAATGACATGCAAAGGAAACGAGATAAGAATCAAAAGCTAAGACCGCGCCTTACAAATTTCGTTCTTCATTTTTGGATCTTTGAGAACTGTAGGAAATCAGGTAAAATCAGGTTTGTTCATTTGAGGAAAAGTCTGTCCAAAGTAAGGGGAGAAAAAATATGAAGAAGACATTTTTTTTGCTATTGGCAGGATTATTTATGATCTCCTGGTTTGGAGTAGAGGCAACTGCAAATCAACCCCGCAAGATATCACCACCTGTCAAAACCGCCGTTCCGGCATCAGATATCGGAGAGGATGCGATCACCGGCCAAAACACGGGTGGGGACAGTAATCCCGTCATTACGACAACCTTCCTCCAGGACAATTTTAGCGATGGTGACTACACCAGTAATCCCACATGGACCAAAATTAGCAACGGTGATGGTGATGGCGACGAAGAGTGGGCGATTAAGACCGATCCGTGGATATATACCTATGGGACGGTCGAAAATCACGGCACAGGCTTTCTGATGGGGTCGGATTCAGACGCCGGCGGAGCCCTCGCTGACGAGAGCATGAGAGTCACTTTTAACACCGATGGAACCGGTACTCTCAGGCTTCTGTATTGGCTGCATTTTCGTCCTTATGCCTGGACGCTGGAGTATTTCGATGTATTGATTGACGGCAACATCGTTCAGCATGTCGTGGGCACGAACGGCTCCACCGTCGAGGGAGTGCAAATAGTCGATCTCTCGGCTTATAACAATGGATCGCCGCACACCCTTACGTTTCACTACTATGCCGATTATGGCTATGTAGCGGCCTTTGATGACGTCATTATCATTAACGATATCATTGCCGAATGTCCACCATGGGGTACGGCTGAAGGTGAAACCGATTGCGGCCCCGGATATGTCGATAATTACAATTGCGGCTGCAGCAATACTCCAAACGTCTTCCAGCCCATCTCGATAGGCGATACCATTTGCGGCGAATCAGGCGTTTGGCGGGTTCCGCCAGATTCCTCGCGCGACAACGATTGGTTCATTTTCACCACGCCGGGCCTGCGCCACGTGCATTTTGAGGCCACTTCGAATTTCCCGTTCCTGATCTATTTCTATAACCCCGGCACAGGCTGCCCGGGCAGCATAATCGTGTACTCGTACACTACGGTTTCGGGAGATACTTTAAGGATTGAAGCCGATTTGGCAGCCGGCACCTGGTGGGCGAGAGTCAGGCCGTATGATTATAGCCCAAGCATCGTATGTGGCGAGGCCAGGTATGTCGCCTGGTTCTATGCCGATCCGCCACTGGAGCGCGACGCAAGGGTGGTTTCGATAGATAATCCCCAATTCTATCGTACCGCTATCGCGGAGGTCACACCCGTACAGGCCACGGTTACGAATTTCGGCGAAGATGCCACTTATGATTTCGATGTGACCGTTGACATAACCGGATCTGTCAGTGGCCAGACTTACACCAGTACGCGGACAGCCACCGATGTCAGCCAACTGGAAAATGTTCAACTGACCTTTGATACATTCACGCCATCGTGCGTGGAGGACTACGCGATTACAGTCACCTGCTCGGCAATTAATGACCAGATGCCCGATAACAACGTTCTGGCCTCCACTTTCAAAGCAATCGCCTTGGGATATGATACTTATACGGACGGCACGATTTATTGGAACCTGCCGACCACCATCGTTTCCGAAAACTGCGTGAGATTCCGAGTCCCGGCGGGCCATACTGCCGCTCTCAATGAGGCCGCCATCGCATTTACGGTATCAGGTGTGCCCGGCGGATTGGTTACTCCACAGATCTATGCCGCGGACGGTCCAAACGGCTATCCCGGGACAGTTCTGTGGACCGGCACACCCTTCAATGTCACTGTCTCGGACTGGTATTACGTCGATCTGACATCGACCGGCCTGACTTTGACGTCGGATTTTTATGTTGGCTATTTCACAGTTGCCGGCACCGGCCCCGGCCTTCTTGCAGACCCCGCGATCGATTTTGTGGGGATCAACTTTTCCAAATATGGGGGCATTTGGGATGACTCAGATGATATTTGGGTTGGTCCGCCAGATTATCATATTTGGCTGGATTACGATATAACCGGCGGGAATTTCACCGACGGACAGGCGACCTCTATCGACGCTCCCTCCGGAACACTCATCGGCGCCGGCCCATTTGATGTTTTGGCAACGGTGAGCAATGCCGGCACCTTTGCAATAAGCGGTGCCAGCGCTACCGCCACAATCACCGGACCCGGCGGGGTGGAATTCACTAACACAGTCGCCGGCATTAGCCTGGCTGTCGGCGCCAATACGCAGGTCGATTTTGGCGATTGGACTCCTTCTACGGGCCTGCAGTATTACGATGTCGACGTTGCCTTGACTGTACCCGGAGACCAGAATACCTGCAATAACACCAACACAGCTTCTCCCTTCATTTTGCTGGGCGATATTGTTCTCTCCGAGGATTTCGAAGCCGACAATGGCGGCCTTACCGAAGTTCTTTTCTCCCAGCGAACGATTTGGCAATGGGGTATAGATGCAGTGGCTGGCGCTCATAGCGGGACTCACGTGTGGGGTACCAATCTTGGTACCAACTATGCCGACAGCGCCTGTGCCGCCCTGAGAACCGGCACTATCGCAATACCGGCCGGCGGGGGAGCATTTGCGTTTTATGCCTGGTATAGAACTGAGGATGCCTGGGACTTCTGCAATGTTAAGATTTCGGTAGACGGCGGGACAAACTTTACTTTGCTCACACCGCTTACCGGATATGACATGCTGGAGAGCGGATATTTGTGCAACCTGATGATTAACCAGGAAGGTTTTTCCGGGTTGCATCCTGCCTGGGCCTTGCAGGCTTTCGACCTGACCGGCTATGAGGGCCAGAGCGCGATCTTCTCGATCGACTTCGGTTCGGACACCAATACCAATGACCGCGGTTTCTACGTCGATGACATGATATTGATTGCCTATCCCGTCGGCGGCTGCGATTATATCCCCGGCGATATAAACGCCAGCGGCGCGCCCAACGGCATTGACGTTACCTATGGGGTCGCTTACCTGAAAGGCGGCAGCGCCCCCAGAGATTCGTGCGACTGTTCACCAATGCCATTCCCATTCTATGCGGCCATGGATGTCAACGGCACCTGCAGTACCAACGGAATCGACATTACCTACTATGTAGCTTACCTGAAGCAATTGCAGCCGGCCATACTGTATTGCGATGATTGCCCTCCGGCACGCACGAATAGGTTTGAACCGACCGGTCGTTCCGAGAGGTAGTATTCCACTTCACCGAGTTCAAAAGAATCGGGCCCCGAAAGGGGCCCGATATTATTTAAGGGCCAAAATCAAAAGACCCCCTCTTTACAAGGGGGTCTTCCCAATCACTCGTATCGCTTCCCAATCACCAATGCATGAAAAAAGCGCTAAGGCAAATCATTAGCCACATTATTATGGCACTGACGGCATCCGGCTGTGTGCAAGGGGGTGGAATCATCGCCAGGGTTCCAGCGCAATCCGAAAGCATTTGCCGATCCGTGAGCCGCATGGCACGATAAGCAGATAACCTCATTATCAAATGCCACCTCCGAGGCAGCCTGGTAATCGTGCGCCTCGGTAACCATGAAGGGCATGCGCCCGATAGAAAACTCCGAACCCTCGCCCTGGTACCAATTGAGGCTGTCGGCGCTATAGGCGGGGTCGTCAGGCAATCCGCTTATGGGACGGTAGGCGCCCCATTCGGTGTTGGTGCTCGGATGTCGGTTCCAATGGTAGTTGAGGTCGCGGTTGGTATATCTGCCGCCATTTGAGCCGGCATCTATCAAAGTATGGTGGCAGTCGATACAGATATTGGTGACCTCGCGCCAGGTTGGCTGGCCGGCCCCGCTGCCAGGTCCGCCGTATTTCACATTGGCCTGTTGATATTTTTGAAGCCCGCTGGCGCCGGGATTGACAAAGGCGACAATCGGCGGCGTATGTTGGGGATCCGAGGCCCATTGTAAATTACGATAATAGCGGGTGCCATGAGGATTATGGCAATCGACACAGGTGACCGACGCTGTATGGAATTCCCCTCCAAAATGGCATCTGCCACAAAGCTCGCCCGGCTGTGATGAGAGATTATGGCCATTATCGTTGATGGCATCGATGTCGCCCATTTGGCCGGCGGCGCGCAAGACTCCACCGTTGACATCAGGCCCGATAACATCGGGAATGCCGACTTTATCCTGATGACAATTCAGGCATAGCTGCAAGGCGCTCGGGGCTTTCAGCAGCTTTTCGGTAGGCGGTATGATATTAATGGGGTAATCGAACTCATCATCATATCCATAATCGTGCTGCATCGAGGCGTGCATGATGTGGCAATCAGAGCAATTCAACTCCTCGCCGTTGTGATAACCAGGTGTAAATGGGGGCGTATCAAGAAGCATGCCGGGGCCGCCTGCGCCCGGATGGTGCGGCAGATCGCTACCATGCGGAAAACCGGCTGCGAAAACCGAGACAGAAGCAAGCAGACAAACAGCAAGAAATCTGATCATCCTAATATCCCATATAGGTTGTTCACGCAAAAAAATAAAGGGAGGGCCCGAAAGCCCTCCCAATGTATCTATTAATAACCGCCCTGAACGTGACAAACTTTGCAGAGGTTTGTCGTCCTGGTGCCGTCACCGCTCTCCGAACGCGGGACTCTGCCGGTCATATAAACAAGACCGAAAGCTTGGCTGGTGCCATGAGCCTTATGGCAGGTAACGCATGTCGGGGTAAGGTCGGCCGGCGCCGCCCAGGTCGAATCGCCCTGAGTACCCCAGTTGCCTGTCGGGCTCATAACCTGAGGACGATAGGCGTGGGATCCAAAGTCGGTACTGCTGGAATGGCCGCCGCCGATGGCGCCGATATTGGCGTCAGCGGTCGGGTGGCGCAGCCAGCCGAGGGTACCGTGCATGTTCGGGCTGGTGGAGTTGCCGTGGAAATCGGTATGGCAACCCTGGCACCATCTGCCGTAACGGGACTCGTTAGCAACCGGCTCATAGAAATCGACATTGTCAGTCTCGTATGCGCCATCGGCATGAGCGGAACTGGCTCTCCACTTGATATCCTTGGTCAAATCCTCCGGCTCTGTGGACTCTTCATAGTTAACATAAGCATAAGGCGCCGCCTGAATATTACCGGGCCTGTAAACCAGGTTTCTCCATTGGCCCTTGACCTGGTCGGGATTGCCTGAACCCTTGGAGCCATGCTGATGATGGCAGTCGATACATGTAAATCCCTCGGTGGTGCTCGGAGGAGTCCAGGTCGGATTGCTCCCCGGAGCAGCGGCGGTAGTGCCAAGAGTGTGGCCGGTGGTGGTGATAGAATCGCCGACCATGTTCAAGAAGCCGGCCTCCCTGTTGGTGACCTGATAAACGTCGGATGCCTGATAAACGTCGATGACATCGTCGTTGTCATGACACTCAAGGCACATCTCGTTGACCGGGCCGCGCAGCAGGTAATCATAAGGTCCGCCCGCGATCAGGAAATCAACGTCGTGGGTGTAGCCATAGCCATGAGCCTGGCTGTAGTGCATCGTATGGCACTGATAGCAGCTGAGTGAGCCGTCCATGTGATACTCACCAGCAAAAGCCGCCATCGAGGCCACAAATACCAGCGCCAAAGTTGAAATAAGGACGCGTTTCATTAAGTAACCTCTCGTGTTTAGTTGTGCAGTATCTTTAGATGATGACCCTTGTGAAATTTTTAATTAACTTACCACCTCCCCTGGTCAATTGATTGTTTGAGTTCATTTCGTAGTTTCCAATCTTGAGAATTTATTTGATGACGAATTGCTGAAACCTGTTGCCCAGACGTTCGGCCACGAAAAGGAGGCTGTCGCCATCGGAGGCAACTGCCGAGGGGTGATTCATGTCACCGGGATTGACGCCGAAGCCGCCTATCATCGTTACGAACTGGCCGTCGAGGGTCAGGCATTTGACAACCTGTCGAAGGCCATCGACGACCCAGATTTGCTCACCGATCATGGTTATGCCGGCGGCATATGAGAAATCGGTCTTATTCTCCTCGCGTCTTCCAAAAGCCCTGATAAATCCGCCGTCGGATGAGAAAACTTTGACAACCGGGTCCGCCAGAATATCGGTAACAAAAATCTGACCGTCACGCGCCACCAGGATGCTCGAGATGCTGGTAAATTGCTGCTCCGCCTCACCTTTTTCGCCGAATCTCATTACGAATTCATAACCGGGATCCAGCTTGATGATTTCGGACTTGTCGACTTTGGTTCCGATATAGAGATTCCCGTTATTGTCGAGAGCCAGGGCGGCGGCGCGGAAAGAGACGATATCGTCGTAGCTTGAAGGTTCAATTCTGAAAAGGGAGTTTCCGCGGTAATCGACGACGTCGAGATAATCGGCCTGATTGTCACTTATGATGATTTCCCCGTCGTTGGTTACCACCACCGAGTGGGGCGCACCCAGGGACCTTTCCCCCGTGCGCGAATCAGTGACATAATGCTTGAAAACCCAGAGAGTCGTACCCCGGGAATCAAAAATGCCGATCTGATGATTGCCGGAATCGGCCAAATATACCTCTCTCTTGGCGGAATCATAGAAGATGCCCAGCGGATTGCCGAACATCTGGCGGTCGGAATAGCCCCTGACAACATTGACGAGCCTGATATCGGGGGAGAGAATATTGTCGGGCGCCGCATTAGACGCGGCGGTAAAGAGTGCGATTAAGCAGGAAATCAAGAGTCTCATTGTTTCAAAAAATTCGTGCTTCTTAGTGAAGTTCTTCACAAGGGCGTGAAAAAAAAGAAGGCTTCACACCTTTATGATATTTGTCATAGAATATATTGATAATGGGAATTATGTCAAGCGTTATTTTAAATAATTACTAATATTCTTACTAATATTTATTTGTTCTAAATCCTAATAATACAATAGGTTACGAAGACGGGTGCTAATGCTCAATTTCAATTTGATGTACAGCTTGGCCTACGGATATTTGGGCAAGCTTTGTTAAGGATTTAACAAGCCCCCAACCGAACAGAAGTTCGCTATCATCACCTTTGCGGCTATGAGTTGCCGCCCAGACAATCTGCCCGTTATTGGTATCGACAAGCCTTACTGAAAAGCCGACCAGCGGCGTTTCACGGTCGCCCCGGGTCAAGTAGTTGAATTCATTGACAGCGCCGATCAGGATGTAGTCGGCATCGAGGCGCTCCTTAAATATTTTGGCCGTGCTGAAATCAACCTGCTCGGATGACCGAATTCTCTCCTCCCGCATTACTTTATCGACCTCACCTGGTTCAAGAACGTTTAGATAAGGCTTTTTCAAGAGCTCGACAAGAAACATGTTGGCGACCTGTTTGCCGGCGTCCTCTTTGCCCGAGTAATTGTTGAACGGCAAAATGGCGATCGTTTTTGACGGCGCAAAACTGACATTCTTCTTGAAATAAACCTCAGGCTTGGGGCCGCACGACAAGGCCAGGAGAACCATAAAAGCCCAACGTGGAATCGTCTTTATTGTAACCATCGAATCCCCCTAAAATGCCTTTCCGACGAAATCGGAGACTATCTCCTTACAGATTTTCTGCGTCAATTCGCCCAAAGTATGGGTTTCGCCAATCGAAATAATGGGGAGCCTCGGCCCGCCCTTTTTCGAATATGACGCCATCCAGACGACGGTGCCGGTCGGAACATCGATCATCCGCATGTTCAGGCTGATTAGAGGATAGTCGGCCTGTCCGACCCTGATCATGGAATATTCGGTCACCACTCCCTCGACGACGCCCTGGACCCCGGTTTTCTCGCCTATGGCCTTGATTTGATCGAGGGGGAGTTCTTGCGTGCTTTGAATCCCCGCGGCCTTCAATTGGGCCGACGCCCTGGCGTTGAATTCGCCCGGTTCCATCACCTGGAATCTGTTCGAAAGAAACAATTCCGTTATGAAGGCCGATTGTATTTTTTCACCGGCGAAGCGGTCCGCCGTCAAATTGACGAAAGGCAAGACACCCAGTTGCCGATAGAAAGTCCAATCGGTCTGGTCGTTAAGAAAAGCCCGGGGTCCCGAGCAACTGATTGTGGCCGCAATCAACAGCATTGGAATTATCAGCCGTTTATTCTTCATCTATCCTCCAACTTCAGAAATTAACCGCCAAGTTGCCGCCATATGAATAGCTCTGGCTGTCGGAGCCAAGCCCGGAGACCTGGTGATTCAGCCTCAGGCTGGCCCGGCGGCTCATCTGCCACATGATTTGATTTGAGATTGACTCATCGATATTATCCGACACGGTTGAACCGGCCCGGCCCGAATTGCGTCTTAAGTATGTCGATAAAAGGGCCAGGCTGTTGGAAATCCTGTAATTGGCGGAAAGCGCCAGTGAGTTGACGGCGCCCAATTTGCTCGCGCGAAAGGATGACCTCGCATAAGTACAGGAATAATTGAAATACCATTTAAGCGTATGATTCAGGTTCACAGATATATTATCGCTGGTAAAATCGACGAAGTTTATATTGTTGGAAGCCAGCGCCGAATTATAGGTGACATTCAATGTCATGAGCTTCATCGGCCTGGCGGCAAGGTCGATCGTTCGCGTCATGTTGTATTTGCCCTGGCTCGACAGGGCCCTGTCGTTATGAGATAAGCCGAGGTTTAACGAGACATCCGTTTCACGATATAATTTCATATCGAATAAAGCGGCCGCGCTGGTGACATATGACCTTCCCAAAGCCGATTCTAAATACAAACCTCGCGATACGGAAAGCCGACCCTCGTTTCCGGGGCCATCGCCGAAAGCGTATTGGCCCGAGAAGCTGACATAGTCATTTACCATGGTCGCCGTTGTGTCACCTATGTTTTCGTTGGAGCTGTATCCGCGCATGACCACAACAGATAGATTCCGGCGCAATCTCAAATTGGCGGCGAAGCTGGCCAGGATATCTCGAATTTTGCTTATCTGATTGTCGCGTTCGTATTCCGAGAATCGGCCCGATGAGGCCACAGCCATTGAAAGCCAGGGTCCGAAGCTGCGATTGAGCTGGGCGGCTCCATCATGGGTCCTTGTGTAATCCGTGACAATGGGCGGCATATCTCGCCGGCCGCCGGTAAAGCCGTAGCTTGCGGAACCCGAAATCCTCAAGGGAATCTGCCTGGCGATATCGTATCCGAAGCTGACTGTCTGCTGGGTCTGGCTCTGAGGAATCGGTTTGTAGACCTTACCGCGCTGTTTCTGATATACTCCCCTGAATGAGCCGAACGATTTCGCAAACTGCGTTCCCACGTTCCACGAGTAATTCAGGCCGCTCTTGGTTCTCGGCTGGTCCGTGGAGAATTGCCTTGTGGAATTGTAGCTTGAGCTTATGGCCGGCAAGACCGGGGGTGTGGTATTAAGCGAAACTACAAAAACCCGGGTCTTCTCAGTCGCGCCGAATTCCCGGTAAGTCGTAAACGGCGAGTAAGTGGCATATAAGTTATAGCGATTACCAACCATGCCCGCCGAATAGCGAATCCTGAAATCGCCCCTATCTTTATTTGAAACCTTGCTATGAAAAATATAGGCGCCAAGCGTCAGATCATTGCTGTAGAATATGCGGTCATAGAGATAGATGTTCAATATCTGATAAAATGACGACACATCCGGGGCGGAGTTCCCGCCTTGCCTGGCCTGATAACTCAGATTCAGGTTGCCGCGCGTCGAGGTTGCTCCCGCAATCACAGGGACAAGCACGAAAATTGCAGTAACGATTTGTCTCATCACTCCGGGCCGGCTGAATAGGTTATGGACTCATGGCATGTCGGTGTGCAGTTTCCCGGCACATAAGCGCTGATATTGGCGCCGTTCATCAGTCCAACAAGGGTATTGGTGCCGTGAGCCGAACCGGCGTCCAAAGGATACGGCGATCGTTGTTCGGGTTGGGCCGGCGGCGGCTCCTGACGCCCCCCGTGGCATTGACGGCACCCTATTCCGCGCACCGTGACATGGAAGTAATGAGAGGCGTCCTCCTCACCGGTGGTCTGCCCATCGAATCTGCTGCCGGTTTCTCCGATCGGCCGGGTCGGCGGAGCATATACCAAACCGAGGTGACAGGAAGTACAGAAAGCGATGTCGGTTGCGGCCGGTGAACCGGTCAATATATAGGGATTGTTCGACCCATGTGGACCCCCTGGGTCGGTCGCGGTTTCAGACGCGTGGCAATCGGAACAGGTCATCTTGTTATGGACGATATTATTCCAGCGATTATCCATAGTTTGGGTCAAGCCATTTTCGGGGGTCTGAATCGTATATGAATTCGTCGGAATCGTGTCCTGCACGGGATGAAAAGAAGCATTGGCAGGGTTGAATTCCCTGGCGTTGTCGGTGTAACCGGACGGCGCTGTATTGCCGAATGCAAAATAGCTATGGCACTTATAGCACATCTGGTATTCCAACGATCCGCCGATGGTATTGAAATCGACAGCGGTAAACGAAGTCGGCGTCGCCCCAGGGGCCGCGCTTGACGGCTGGACTCCCCAAGCGCCCAGAAGCGCTCCGCCGATTTCATTGGAGCCGATCTGATGCCCTCCGGAAACAGCCTTATGGGGATTATGACAATCGACACATTCCACATGCCGGTTGGAGTCGGAGAAATGACCGGAGTTAACCTGTCGCGATTCCCGTCCATACGGATATGAGGCCTGCCAATCGGTTGAATGCTCTTTGGCGGAAGCCTCTACATTGTGGCGAGATGATTTAAGAAGCTGAGAATAGATGTCGTCGGCCCCGGCCGGCCGGGTGCTGCCGTTCATGCCGTGGCATCCCTGCCCAACGATCGCCCCGTTGGAGTAGCAGCCCCGCTCCTCGAGTTCTCGGGTGGCCGACGGATATACGCCATGAATCGAATCGCCCGCGGTGTGGGGATCGTGACATTGGACGCAAAGGGCAACCTGCCTCCCATTCCCGGGTGGGAACTGGCCGGCCGACGCCCCGTGCGCCGAATTGTACCAATCGGTCGTATTGCCGGGAAAGCTCCAATAATAATCGCCCGGTGGCCATTGATACTGATAATCGTGGCAACCGGATGACAGGCAGGTACCATTATCGGCCGGGGCGAATAGAGCGAAATCATAAGGCAGATCGCCATCGTGCTGAAGATGGCATTGGCTGCAATTGCCCCTGGGGAGATTGGTATCCCTGTGGACTCCGATGCCGGGATCAGCATGTTTGCTCGACTTGAAGGTGCCCGATTCGGCGTAAATGCCGCCTGCCCAACCAATGGTGAAATACGTCGAGCATATGAAAATCAACTTTTTCATTTGTAATGGCATTGTTGGCACCCAGAGTAAAGGTCTGCGGAAACTTGATCGTTAAACGGCCATAGGATCGACGATTTGAAGGGCCCACCATGAGCAAAATGGCATGTGCCGCAAAAGACCTGATTGGAAGCGGCCGGCGTTGTCGCCGAAGTATAATCGGTGGCGCCGGGAGCCTGGAACCGCAGCCGCGGTATCCCCTCGATACCGTCGCCGGTGGCCACACCGAAACCCTCGCCGATTCCCACTGCCCAGTGACCTGGATCGTTGTGATAATCGGAGGGCTCGAAGCTTGCCAGTGACGGATGACGGTTGAAATGAGCCGGAGGATTGGCCGGATCGGTCTGCCCGAGAATGTTATGGCAATCGGCGCACCACTCGGTCATTCTGGCGCGGTAACCTATATTACCGGCTCGATAAGCCCCGATACTGGCATTCCTCGATGGCGGAATCTGCTGATGGATCTCTTCGAAAACATCGGATCCGAGCCCGACTGTCACGCCTGTCCCCGAGCTGTCGGGATCGATCACGAGGTTACGATAGTTTATTGTCCCATGGGGATCGTGACAGCTGATGCATGAAAGAATTGTAGCCTTGACTGGATTCGAATAGGGAACTTGAGTAATGACACCGAGGTCATGACCTGTTATGGAGATCAAACCCTCGGCGGCCGAGAAAAAGCCTCCGCCCGAAAACTCCGAACCGGAACCTTGATACATGGCCACCGGGGCAAGAACGTCGGGGGCCGCCGGATCGGTGCCATCATGACAGGTCAGGCACAGCCTATCGGCAGATTCGATCAGCAGCAGGTCCGAAAATGGTCCGCCAGGTTCCGCTCTCTCGGGCAAAGTGCCGCTCTGGCTATAATGGGTAGTATGGCAATCGCTGCAGAGAATATCGCCGCCGCCATGAAATTCGTCGGCAACCGTCCCAACTGCCAAGAGCATGAAAATAGTGATTATCTTTAGGCTATTTTTCACCATAGGTCAGTCTAAAAATCTGAAGCCTTCCGATCCCCTTGTCAAGTATCGCCAATTTTCCCGAGGGGGTCAATTTGATATCGGTGGGAAAATAAAATTCACCCGGATTTACCCCTCTTTGGCCGAAAATATCCACGAAATTACCCTTTGAATCGAACCTCTTGACATGATGCCTGAACGAGTCTATCACCCACAGCCAGCCGATGCTGTCGACAAGCGTGGCGGTCGGGTAGGAGAAATCCTCGGGCCTCCTGCCGTGATCTCCAATCGAGTAGAGAACCTGGCCATTTTGATCGAAGCCGGTCATGACCTTTCCTCCGGACGAGATCATGGCCAAATGGTGGCTGCCGTCGATAAACACCGATGACGGTTTGCAGCGGGGGTCGGTGGTTACGATGGAGCCGAGGACATTTCCCGCCGAATCTAATCTCATGATGCCCTTACCGGAACGATCGACCATCAGGATCTCTCCGTTATCATGAAATAGCAGCCTTCCCGGAAGAACAGAATCGGGCAACGCGAAAGATTCAAGGAAAACCCCGCTATAGTCGAAAAGCCAGAGCTCGGGCGCATCCATGGCGCCGACAAGTATCTGGCCCTGGGAGTTGACCGCGATTCCGAAAGGATTCCGTCTGCCGCTCCCGAGAGGGAACGCGTGGACGACCTGCCCGAGGGTGTCGAATATGACGACGCGATCGTTGAGGGCATCGGCCACCAGAAATTCCTCCTGCACAGGATTGACGGCCAGACACTGGGGATTGTTCAGGTCGAGGCCATCGATATTTTTCCCGACCGAGGCCACGAACTCCACCTCCGGGCCGAGGCCGATAAGAATCACAGCAACTGACGATATGGCAACTATGGCGCTCATCCGATTCCGATTATGAGGACCCTTCCCAATCCGCTTTCAGATATATAAATATTTCCATATTTATCGATCACGATGTCCTTTGGGAAAAACGGCGGCTCCGGCGCCCATTCCTCAAGGCTGACCCCCGTGGGATCCAGACGAACGACCTGGTTATGCGTTATATCGAGCGTATAAAGCCACCCGCGCTGATCGAAAGCCAGGCCCGAGGCGCTGTAGCTTGATTGTCCAGTCGGATCTTCCGGACGAGAGAGATTTCGCATAAATTTCCCACCGGCCGAAAACTGCAAAATTGGATCGATGCCCTTATCCGCGATATAGATCTCCCCCGATAAATTAACGAATATACCGTCAGGCCGTTTGAGTTTTTCCCTAATTTTATTAATAAATCTACCCGAGGTGTCAAACTGACAGACCGCTCTGTGCTTGATATCAGATACGAAGAGGTTGCCTTGGGCTCCTATGGCGATACGGCCAGGGCTGATATCATCGGTGAAAATCTCGTCAAGGACTATTGAATCAAGGATGTTAAAATCGGGGCCGATTCTCAGAATCACGGGATAATCCTGCTGAGTAATATAAATGACACCTGTTCTATCGAAAGCCAACCCGGCGGGACTCATAATTCTGTTATCGCTATCGATTGCCTGGAATGATTTATCTGTCAGATCGAAAATGAAGATCGTTTCTCTGGCCTGGTCTGAAATTGCCAGGCGGTGACGGCCGCTGTCATAAGCCATAACTCCGGCGGTCGCCAGGAATCCCGGATTTTCGAAGGGATATCCGCTTTCCACTATCGAAAACTGCCCCCACGAAACTGCAGGCGAGATTATTATCGCGGCGATTATGCCCCAGAGGATATTCATAGCCCTAATTCCCGTCATCGGCTATCTTATACACGCAGGCCTGGCTCGACCTGCAAAAAAAGTAAATGAAACAGGCATGATCAAATAACGAGCAACCGGCACAAGTCGGTTATCCCCGGTCTCCGCTACCTTTGTGATAAAGATTTCTCGCATATCGCTACCCCCCTATTCCCGGCATTTGTCCTTTATAGCGCGTGACAGAGGATACACAGGCCGCGCTGCTTGTCTGCAAGAAGGATGTTTTCATAGTCGCTGGAATGAGGCGAATGGCAGCTCGAGCAGACCAGCCTGCCACCGGTCTTGGGATCTTTGAAGTTCTTGCCCATGGGATGCATGTGCGTCTTGTCGGCATCGTGGCATTGCAGGCACATGGCTATCTCGTCCTCGGAGTTCAACAACATGGAATAATCGGAAGAGTGAATCTCATGGCAGGTGGAACAGTTTTCCGCGGCCGGTTTGTGGACGTTTTTTCTGTTGAACTTCTTTTCATCGTGGCATGAGTAGCAGACTTGGCCGGGTTGTTTCTTGAGGTAATTGGCAGTAAACCCGGCGTGCGGAGCATGACAATTGGAGCACTCCCCTTCCATGGTCAGCGCGGCGTGCACATTCTGCTTCGATAACATATTCTTGGACTTGGAGTGACACTGCATACATAAATCCTCGCCCTCGCTCTTGGTCGCCAGACTGTTATTAGAGGCGTGACAGGACAGGCAATTCCTCAACTTGAACGGATTATGTTGATCGGGATAAAGCAAGTTGGACGAAGTCCTGGGTGTCGAATGCGGATCGTGGCAACTTGCGCAACGGGCAGCTTCCATCGGGAAATTATGGTGCGCCTGCTTGAATGTTGCGGTCGAGATCGAGTGACATGTCCTGCAAAGCTCGTTCTGCGGCTTGACCAGCATGAAGGCATTGTCGGTCGCGTGCGAGTCATGGCACTTGCCGCAATCGCCGTCGGCGACCGGCTTGTGGGCCAGTTCCTTGGTAAATCGGGCCTTTTCCTCCGAATGACAACTATAGCAAAGCTGATTGCGCTTCACTTTGAGCAGGCCGGTATTCGGGCCGGAGTGCTTCTCGTGGCACGCCAGGCAATTGCCGTCTCTTACCGGAGTATGGGCATGCTCGGATGAATATTTGGCTTGATTGTCGCCGTGGCAATCGAAACAGAGTGTTGGGACGACATCCATTAGCATCATGGGATGGCTGGAGGCGTGCGGGTCATGGCAACTTGTGCATCCCTTTCCCATCTTGATAGGCGCATGCACCGATGGTTGAGCCATGATCGTCTCAACCGCGTCGTGGCATTGAGCACACAACTGATTGGCGTCGGCCACGAGCCTGACCTGGCCGCCCTCCCCCAACCCCTCGTGACATGATTCGCAGGATTTCTCGGCGAATGGAGCGTGCCGAAATTTGTTGACAAGCTTGGGCTCATCCGAGGCATGAGGATTGTGGCATGTCACACAATTGGAACCCCGAACCACATAGCCGCCGTGGGCGGTCTTGGTCTTCTCGATGCTCGGATCATGGCAATCCTGACAGAGCTCGGCCACGGGCTTGGTGAGATCATTTTTTTCGTTGGAGCCGTGCGGCAGATGACACGTGGAGCACTCCCCGTTTTTCACCGGTTGGTGGACCACGGCTTTTGTCAGCTCGGCTGCCATATCGCTGTGGCAACCCAGGCAAAGCTCTTTGCCGGCGACAGGCAGGAGACCCTTGGATTGCCCGCCATGGGGGTTGTGACAGGAGGCGCAATCGCCGTTTTTGACAGGCTCGTGAAGGTTTTTCACGGCCAGCTGTCCATCGACATCACCATGGCATTCCGAGCAAACCAGTTTCTGTTCTATTTTCAATAATCCGGCAAAATCCGACGCATGCGCCTTGTGGCACGCGGCACATTCGCCGTCTTTGGCGGGAGGATGGGCGACAGGACCGTTCAGCGCCTCCATGATTCCGCCATGACAACGGCCGCAAACCATCACCGTTTCGGCGCGAAGCATACCCGGTCTGGATGAACCGTGCACGTTATGGCAGGAGCCGCATTGTCCGTTGACGAAAGGAGTATGGATCACGTTGGCCTTTGATTCGGTCATCGTATTCTCATGGCACTGTGAACAGATTGTCTTCTGGTCGTCCACCAACAGCGGCGTTTTTTTCGACGTATGCGGCTGGTGACATCCAAGACATCCGCGGTCTTCAATCGCGGGATGGGGAATTGCGGCCACCGCCAGCGAGTCAGCAATCGCCTTGTGACATCCGAGGCAGAGATCATTCCCGGTTGATTTGACCAGGCTTTTGTTGGGTGAGCCATGAGAATCGTGACAAGTACTGCATTGGCCCAATTTAACCGCGGTATGCGCCTCCGGGCTCTTTTTCATGTTACCGAAATCGCTATGGCATTGCAGGCACAATTCCTGCGGCGCCGAAGATAGCAGGTTTTCTCGGCCACTGTTGTGACCCGCATGGCAACTCAGACACTCGCCCTCGGCCGCCGGCGGGTGTGACGATGCCATGGCTGTTTTCCGGCCTATATCGTCGTGGCAGATCAGGCAAAGGTCCTTCGGCTGCGCCGAGAGCGATGGGTCGCCCGATGCTAACTTGTCATGGCAGCTTTCGCAATTTCCCTCAACCATCGGCGCGTGGGCGACCGGGCTTATCAGCCCGGGGTTATCCGAGGCGTGAGGATTGTGGCATGACGAGCAATCTAACTTGCCCATGCCGGGGACAGCATGCTTGGCCAGGTATGTCTGGTCGTTCAGGTTATGGCAGGTCGCGCAAGTAGCCCGTGGGTCCCTGACAAGCATGCCGTCGAACTGACTGAAATGGGGCGCGTGGCAGGTCGAGCAATCGTTATCGGCAAAAGGCTTGTGCTTGACGGTTCTGGCTTTTAGCGCTTTAAGGTCCTCGTGGCAGGCAAAGCAAACCACGTCATTGTCGACAGTCCAGAGGATACCGGGATTATTGCTCCCATGCGGATTGTGACAGGCCCAGCAGATGCCATCTTTGACATGCGGATGGATCTTGTCGGCGTCGGCCGGTGGCTCCACGGCAAATTCCGCATGGCACCTGGTGCAAAGGGTATAGTCGTTTGCCTTCAGGGTCAACTTCTGCGAGAAACCGTGGGAATCGTGGCAAGCCAGGCAATCCTTCTGCTTTATTGGTGCATGGCCGAATTTGAAGGATTCGAATTCCTTCCTGACCTCTTTATGGCAATCATAACATTCCTTGGGTTTGGCCTGGACAAGGGATGATAAAACCAGGCTAATGAGGATGGTCAGCGGGAGGAGCTTTCTAATCATTTCATTTCTCTTCGCTTGAATTTTCCTTAATCGGCTGTTTATATTTACCCGCGGTTTCTATGTCCAGAAGCTCAAATCCTATGAACGATTTTGGCGAGAAATGGGGCAACATTCCCGGCCGGAACGCCCAGACCTCCTCCTTTTTCTCGCCGCCCTGAATTATGAGAATCTTCGCCGCCGGATTGTTCAGCGTATCCGATTTGGTAATTACCTTATGGGTGAGTGTATCAATCGCAAAATCGGGAATGAATTCCACCACCACAGCCTCGAGGTCGGTATCGGATAAAGCGAATTTCTCATACATTTTCACTTTGTGATCTTCCCGAAAATTCAGGTGCATCCTGCTGCGCACGCGAATTGTCAGTTCCTTGACATCAGTTTCACAGGAGGCGGCGAAAAGAGCCAGGACCAATAGCAAAAACAGAGGGTCGCGGCGGAAATTTCGAGTTGTGAAAAGCTTCACAATGGCCTCCATAAAATTAGTAATCAGTCTAAACACTAATAGCATCCCGTGTCAAGCAAATTGTGACGAATATCATATTCCTTAGTAGGCCGGATTCTCTATGTAAATCAAGAAATTACTAAGAAGAAACGGCCAGATTACGGCCCCCGGCGCTTTGGGCTTCTAACCAAGCGATAAAAGCTAACCCCCCTGGGTCCCGGCATAGGATTTATGGGCATATTAATGGCTTCTGCGCCCATTTCCAATAGAAAAATTCGACCAATCTTGAAGAAAAAGGGCTTGTTCCGGCTTGATGAGCCTGGCATGGCGATTGCTGCAGCGTCCAGCATCGAGGCCAATCGACGCTTGACAATTCCAAAACCGGGCCTTATACTTAATCGATTAAACCATGTCTTCGATTTTGTGTCGAATTAATTGAAATTAACAACTTTTTTAAGCCGTCAAGGAATTGAAGGAGGTTACTGATGAGGAAACTGCTTGTGCTGACGGCAGTTATGCTATTCATGGCATCCGCCGCTTTTGGCCAGGAGGGCGGTTCTATTTCCGGAACCGTTCAAGGTGAATTAAACGGAACCCTATTGCCGCTCCGCTGGGCCCATGTCGCAGCTTTCCAATCTAACGCCGATCACCCGATTGCCAATGCGGCCACTGACAGCCTGGGTCATTATCAGATGCAGGTCCCATATGGCGAATACCTGGTGAAAGCCGAGAAAATGGGCTTTGTCGCTGAGTGGTTCGACAATGTCTTGCACAGGTCCGAGGCTACCCCAGTCCCGGTAACTTCTGAAAACAGCCCCGATAACATCAACTTCGTGCTCGGGCCGGTCCAACCCCCACCGCAGGACGACGGCTCTATCGACGGCAGGATAATCGAGGCCGGAACCGATCATGGAATTCCCATGGCGTTCGTTCGCGCTATTCGTGTCGTGGGCGAGCCTTTGACTCTTGAAACTCGCTCGATGTGGAACGGCTTCTATGTCTTCCCGCATGTGCCGCCAGGATCCTATATAGTGCACGCCGAGAAAGAGGGATTCGATCCGGGAGCATATCCTGATACGCTTCTTATCACAGACAACGCATTTCATGGCATTAACATCATTTTACAACCGGGTGAGCCTCCCCCGCCGCCGCGCTTTGGCTCGATAGCCGGCATGGTAACGGATGACAGCACCGATCTGCCGGTCGAGGGGGCCGAGGTTCTCGCTTTCGGTAACCATCATAATTGGCCGCGGAGGGCACTATCCGGCGCCGACGGTTCCTACATTCTCGATAGTCTGCCATCCGATACATATCACCTTTTCGCCCACAAGTTTGGATATCTTCCTGCAGAGTACCCTGATCCGGTCGTGATCGACAGCGTTCAGGTTACCGGCATCAATTTCGCTCTGATTCCTTATGAGGAGACCGGCATATCGGGTACTATTACCGATGCCGCCACGAGCCAGCCGATTGCAGGAGCCTCGATATTTGCACACAATGTCGATAATCATCACATGCACTTCATGGGCCGATCGCTCGAGAATGGCACATATTTCGTGCATACATTGCCCGGCGAATTTGTTGTCGAAGCGGTTGCCATGGGGTATTGGAGGATGGCATATCCCGAACACGTCACGGTCGTTCAGAACGATGTGACCGCCAATATCAATTTCGGGCTAAATGCGATCAACTTCGGGAGCATCGCCGGACTCGTCACCGATAGCGCCGGAACCCCGGTGCCGATGGCGATGGTCGAGGCGAGAAGGATCGGCGGGAATTTCATGAGCCATGGCAGAACCGACTCCGTTGGCGCCTACCTGCTCGATAACATAATGCCCGGGTCATACAGAGTAGTCGCGTTTCACAGGGACTTCGGCCCGGGGGCATATCCGGACTCGGTGGTCGTTGCCGATGGCCAGGATATTACGGGCATCAATATCGTTCTCGGGAGCATGTTCCCGCCGCACGATGGCGTGATCTCGGGAACAGTCACCGATGATTCTACCGGCGCCCCGGTCGTCAATGCGATGGTGCTGGCCCTTGGCCGCAGCGGAGAATACGGTCGCATGCGTTGGTACTTCAGACGCGCCTTTACCGATTCGAGCGGCCAGTACAGCCTTGCGAACTTGCCCGTGGTGCCGATGAAATTGTTTGCGGCCTCGAGAGGATATCTCGGCGAGTTCTATGATAATGTCCGCCATTTCTACGAGGCCACACCCGTCACGCCGGACGCCGAAAATATCAACTTCGCGCTAACCTATGTTGGCATCCGCACCAGATCGATCGCCGGCAGGATCCTCATGCCTGAGGGGTTGGAGACGGATGGAATCTTCGTAAATGCCTCAGTCGATGGACAGATTTACGATATTATCGCGGCTGATCCCATGGGTTTCTACAATCTCGACAACCTCGAAGCCGATACTTATGAACTTGAAGTGGTCTCGGTTTACGGCGAAAATTCGCTGGATCATCCGGTCGACGTTGTTTACTCCGATGCCCGTGAGGACATCGAATTCCATGTAACATCAGCGGACGATAACCAGCGACTACCCGTGGCGACATCCCTGGCGCAGAATTATCCCAATCCGTTCAATGCCAGGACGATGATCTCATTCAATCTCGCGCAACCGGGCCATGTTGAGCTGAGCGTCTATAACATCGTTGGCCAGAGGGTGTCAACGCTGGTCAGCGGCGAATACGATTCCGGCAATTACATCATCACCTGGGATGGGCGCGACTCATCCGGCAGGGTTGTCTCATCCGGTGTTTACTACTACCGTCTCACGGCCAACGGCCTGACCAAAACATTGAAGATGACGATGCTGAAATAAGCAGTCATTTTCAAATTACAAGAGGAGCTCGAGAAATCGGGCTCCTTTTTTTAGTTTAGCCCTGGCGGCGTGGGTCGCTTGACTCGACGAACCCGTCGTTCCGCCAGGTCGTAGTCCATTTGGACGTGACCTGGCGGCTAAACGAAAGCGGTCAGGTCACGCCCTTCGGGCTACGACCTGACCGAACTTGGAAATAGGGGCCGCAAAGGGTCCCCGGCTACGACCTAACCTGAAAAAACCGTGTTCCTACTTTGTGGCCTTTTTCTTTATCGGCACTTTGATTCTGGACTTGGGTTTGCCATCGGATTCGGCGTGCCGGGCAGCCACCACGGCTTTTGGCGCGAGCTTCTTGGCCGGTTTCTTGCCGTTGCCGCCGACATCGACCTTTCCACCGTAGGTTTGAATGAATTCCTCGGTTTTGTCGTGCGCCACGACATCGGTGTATTGCTCGGGTGGCGATTTCATGAAATATGACGCCGGCCCGTAGAGCGTGCCGGAAAGCTTGTTATCCAGCGCCAGCTTGCAGCAGCGGACCGCGTCGATTACCACGCCGGCCGAGTTGGGCGAATCCCAGACCTCGAGCTTCAATTCGACATTGAGTGGCACATCCCCGAAAGTGCGGCCCTCCATGCGAATATAGGCCCATTTGCGGTCAAGAAGCCATTCCACATAGTCGGACGGCCCGATATGGACATTCCCTTTGCCGAGATCGTAGTCGAGCTGGCTGGTGACAGCGTTTGTCTTTGAAATCTTTTTCGATTCCAGCCGGGCGCGCTCCAGCATGTTGAGGAAATCGGTGTTGCCGCCGACATTGAGCTGGCTGGTGCGCTCGAGCTTGACCCCCCGCTCGCGGAAAAGACGGGTCAGGATACGATGGACGATGGTGGCGCCAACCTGCGACTTGATATCATCACCGATCATCGGCAGGCCACGCTTGATAAACCTCTCCTGCCAGTATTTCTCGCGGGCGATGAAGACCGGTATGCAGTTTACGAAGCCGCAGCCGGCCTCGAGGATCTGCTCCACATACCATTTGGTAGCCTCCTCCGAGCCGACCGGCAGGTAATTGACCACAACATCGGTGCCGGTGTCTTTGAGGATCTTGACAATGTCGGCAGTCGGGCCAGGGGCTTTTTCGATAATCTGCGAGAGATAATATCCAAGGCCGTCATGGGTCATTCCGCGCACGACTTTGATACCGAGCTTCGGGACTCTGGTGAATTCGAAAGTATTGTTTGGCCTGGCATAGATGGCATCGGCCAGATCTTTGCCGACCTTATTTTTATCGATATCGATAGCCGCTGAAAATTCGACATCGGAGACGTGGTACCCCCCGAGGTTGACATGCATCAGCCCCGGAATAAATTCATTGGCCCGGGCATTCCTGTAATAATGAACACCCTGGACAAATGAGGAGGCGCAGTTACCCACTCCAATAATTCCTACTCTGACTTTACCCATGGTTCTCCTCTTTTATTGTAATTTCAACTTATTTCTAACATGCATTACTCGCTGAATAGCGGTGACATTGGCCAGCACGGCGATGGCCACGATCGCCAATTTGATCAGGAAATACCGAGTCCCGAAAATCGAATCGAAAGGCGCTCCCAGAATTGCGGCCGTGGCAATAAATGTAATTCTTTCCGGCCTCTGCATCAACCCAATTTTACATTCGATTCCCAGCCCCTCGGCGCGGGCCCTGGTGTACGAGGTCAAAAGAGAGCCTGTTACCGCCATGATAATCAGGCCGCTGATGACGGTGTTATCGAAAAACGCCATGACGCCCATGAAAACAGCCACCTCCGAATATCGATCCACAGTCGAATCGAAAATGGCGCCGAACGGGCTCATGGTCTTGGTGTTTCGCGCCAGCCTGCCATCGAGAACGTCGCACATGCCGGAGACGATGATGGCGATTCCAGCCAGGAGGAAATAACCTTTCCAGAAAAGCAGTCCGGATATTATCGAAAAAGCAAGGCCCGCGATCGTGACCACATGAGGATGCACGCGAATAGATTCGAGGGCATTGCCAATCGGAGCGACAATCGCCATAAATCCATCGATGAAAAATTTATTTAGAATCCGCACTTTTTCCATTCCGAATTCAGGAAAATAACCCGACAGCAAATATAGTCAAGCTCAAAAAACGACCACATAAGGCCTATTGTTCGACACCGGCCTCGATCACCGGCGTGATATCCACTGTCGGCGCCTGTTGGTCTTCTGCGCGCGACGCCATGAATCGCCCGTGCCAGATCGACGTCATCGCCAGGACGGCGGCGCCGAGCATCAGGCCGACTACCACATCGGATAGGTAATGGAAACGGCCGTAGATCGTACTGACACAGAGCAGAATCAACAAAGTGATAATCGGCAGCATAGCCCTCTTGAATTCCCTGATCAGATACCAGGCCACGACCAGGGCAATTGCGCAATGGGACGACGGCATGGCTCCTCCATACAGGCCACCGGCGCCGACAATCTTCATGACGAGGGGCGTAAAGAAGGGGCCGTCGAATGGCAGATAATAGATATTACCCAGATAGAATCTCGGGCCCAGAACCGGATAAAAGACAAATATCACATAGCACACATAAAAAGTGACGCTGGCCGCCAGCGCCATTTTTTCGAGAGATTGCCACTTGCCGCGAAACGCCAGCGCAAACACGGCGGCTGGAACAAACAGGTAATATGACATATAGGCCAGGCTCATAATCTCGTTGCGCCAGATATTCATGTGCGGCAGCAGGGCGAATGACGAATCGAATCCTACGACTGCCATTTCGAACGAATTAATCCGGGAGTCCAACGGCAGGCCGCGCACCATGAAAATTTGAGCGTTGAGCGCCTCGTAAAAAATAGACATTATTATCAGGGGGTAAACAAGGCGGATTGTTCTCCAGATTTTTCCCTGGTAGCTCATCATTGTCATCATGAGCGTCAGGGCGGCCGCGGAAACATACAGCCCCAGGTAAAAATACCACCCCTGCCTGGCGGACATGAATATCGCCACCAGCACTGCCTCGACGGCGACGTAGGTCAGCGTGGCCGTATCGATGGGGCGGAAACCCCGAGGATTATTCACGGCCGATTCCGGGAACGACAATTACAATCTCGCCTTTCAGACTGCGATTTTCAATTTGACGCAGAATCACGGAGATCTTACCCTTGATTTTCTCCTCGAATTTCTTGGTCAGCTCCCGGCCCAGGAAAATATCGCGATCCCCCAGGGTCTCGAGCATGACCGGCAGACTCTTGAGAATGCGATGCGGGCTCTCGAAAAAAATCATGGTGCGCCGCTCGGATGCCAGCGCCTCCAACGTGGCGCGCAATTTTCCAGATCTGTTCGGCAAATAACCCTCAAAACAAAATCTATCGGTGGGGAACCCTGCGGCCACGAGCGCCGTCAAAATGGATGATGCTCCGGGAATAGGCACGATATTAATCCCTGCTTCCCAGGCCTCATTTATCAGTCGATAGCCGGGATCGGAGATCAGCGGCGTGCCGGCGTCGCTGACCAACGCCACCGATTTCCCCCCGAGAAGGGTCTTGATCAAGATCGGAGCCTTCTGGCGCTCGTTGTGGTCATGATAGCTGGTCTGGGCAACGTCAATGCCGAAATGCGCCAGCAATCCGCCCGTAAGCCTGGTATCCTCCGATGCCACCAGATCAACTTTTCGCAGGGTCTCAATGGCCCTGTGGGTCATATCACCCAGATTGCCGATGGGCGTTGACACCACGTACAGAGTCCCCCCCGGGGAACCCTGCCCGGTCATTTTCCCCAATCCCGGGGATATCTAAAATCGATGCCCACGGTTCTATTCGAGAGCTTGGCGATAATCGGGGTCGACCGCTTGAATTGGCTGGTGACGATCATCTTTATGACCTTGTCTATCAGCAAGCGTCCGAAACCGGCCTTCTCGCATTGTTCCGGCGTGAAGCGCTCATCGACCAACAAGTAGAGCAGGCGGTCGACATCATCATAGCTGAAGCCGAAATCGCCTTCGTCGGACTGGCCGGCGAAGAGATCGGCCGATGGCTTTTTGGCGATAATATTCTCCGGCACTCCGAGATGCCTGGCGAGGATTCGAACCTGGGTTTTGTAAAGATCGCCCAGCGGATTCATGGCATACCCCAGGTCGCCGAACAGGGTGCCATACCCGAGGAGAATTTCCGTTTTATTCGACGTCCCGATTACGAGGGCTTTCTCGACCGCCGATAAGTCGTAGAGGATGCTCATACGCTCACGCGCCATCTTGTTGCCCCGGCGGTTGAGATCGGCCTCCGGAAATTTCTGGAAATAACCGTCGATCTGCGGAGTGATATCGATTTCGTATTTTTTCAAGCCAAGATCGTCGGCCATCTTCCTGGCATCTCTGATATTATCGGGGCCCGATTCTTTGTATGGCAAAATTACAGCCACGACATCGCCGCTCCCGATCGCCTTGACCGATAGATAAGCCACCACCGCCGAATCCAAACCGCCCGAAAGACCGATAATCAGACGGCTGAATCCCGGCTTGGCAAGCTCGTCGCGGATGAAGGTGGTCAGGAGACCGAGCGTATTTTCGTAATCGAGATCAAGTTGAGGCTGTCCTGGCATCGTTGCCCTCCTCCCGATGATTCGACATCGAGATTTGCTGCAGTTCGCGCAGACAAAAATCTATTTTCTCGTCCCGCAAAAGGGGAGATTTCACACGCGCTCGCCTGACGGCATCGATATCGATATCGCCCAGCAGAAGATCCTCGTCATGGTAAGATGCTTTGGAAATCAGGTCGCCAAAGGGATCGACTATCTCCGAGCCGCCCCAGAAAACGACACCATCCTCCACTCCCACGCGGTTGGCAAAGATGTAATAAACGGAGTGATTGACGGCATAAAATGTATTCATTCGCTCCCATGTCTTGGCGGAGCCGATTCGTCCCGGCTGCCCTATCCCTCGAGCCGTGCCATTCGCCATATTGATGATAAAGAATGAACCTTTCATGGTTAGAATCAGCGGACATATCGAATGCCAGGCGTCCTCGCAGATGAGGATGCCGGCCTTGCCGAACCTGGTTCGAAACGCCTGCAAGGATGAGCCCATGGCGAAATGGCGGCCCTCCTCAAACATGCCATATGTCGGAAGATATATTTTCCGGTGTATATGAACGATCCTGCCTTTCGATATATAGAGCGCGGCGTTGTAATATAGGAACTCGTCGGATTCCTCCACCAGCCCGACCACAATGTCGATTTCGCCGGAGCGGGTAAGGAGCGGCGAGAGCCTGGCGTCACCGAGCCGGATCGCGACTTCGCTGGTGAGATCTTTCAGCGAGTAACCGGTCAGCGAGAGCTCCGGGAAAACGATAAGATCAGCCTTGTTTTCCTTGGCCTGGCGGATGAACTCCTGGTGCTTTTGGAGATTGCCGCTGAAATCACCAAGAGCAGTCTTAATCTGAGCTATCGCAATTTTCATAAAGTAGAGCAAGAATATCAAAAAGGGGCAATCCTTGCAAGCGAAATCTAATAATTGACAATACTCTGATGAGTATATATAATTTGACAAATCCATTTAAGGAGGAATAGATGGCATCTGTCAATAAGGCAATAATACTTGGCAATCTTGGAGCCGATCCGGAATTGCGCTACACACCCACCGGACAGGCCGTAACCAGCCTCAGAATCGCAACCACCGAGAAATACAAGGATAAGAGCGGCGCCTCGCAATCGCGAACAGACTGGCATAACGTCGTCTGCTGGGGACGCCTCGCCGAAATCGCCAAGGATTATCTCAAGAAGGGCAGCCCGGTTTATGTCGAGGGCAGGATTCAATATCGGTCTTACGACGACAAGGAAGGCATTAAGAGATACAGGACCGACATTGTTGCCATCGGCATGCAGCTTCTGGGCGGCAGGCCGGGCGGCGAACAGGGCCAACAGGAAGCGCAGGATATGGCCGAGCCAGCCGTGCCGGCCGAGGACGATGATCTGCCATTTTAAATTGCCGTAAAGTTTATTTGTATCGGTCCGCCTCGACGAGGCGGACTTTTATATGCGAAAAGTAACGATCGTTTTATTCAGCTTAACGGTCATAATCTCAGGCCTGATATACGCCATTACCCTCTGTCCGACTGTCGAATTTATAGATTCCGGCGAACTTGCAATGGCCTGCAAGCACCTGGGAATAGCTCATCCCACAGGATACCCGCTATATACCCTCCTCGGAAATCTGGCCGCGCGAATCCCGGCCGGAAGCTTGATTATCCGTGAGAATGTACTGTCCCTTTTGTTGACGTCCCTGGCGGCGGGTTTCTTGTTTTTGCTGATTTCCCGCATTCTGCAAAAATACGGAATTACGATTTGGGACAAAATAACAGCGGCGCCGGTGGCTCTGTTCGCGGCATTTTCGCCTATCTGGTGGTCTCAGGGAACTACCAACGAGGTTTATTCGCTCAATCTCCTCTTGATCTCAATGTCGCTCTGGTTGCTGTTCAACTATGCCATGTCCGAAAAGGGCAATTATCGATGGTTGGCCTTTAGCGTTTACTCGTTTGGACTGTGCCTGACAAATCATCTATCTGCCATTTATGCAATTCCGGGAATCATCTATGTCGTCTACGTTGAAAAAAAACATCGCAGATTCAAATTCGACAATATCTGGAAGTTGGCGCTATTTCTGCTGTTTCCGTTGTCCCTTTATTTCGTCCTGCCGATTCGCGCCCGGTTCAGCCCATTTCTGAATTGGGGCGATGTCAGCGACCCCTATTTCTTCTACAAGCACGTCACCGGCTGGCAGTATCGGGTGTGGATGTTCACCAATCCCCTGGGCATTTTTGAAAACCTGCCGGCCAGGGTCGGCCCGGCAGCCGGATTGATTTATGATCAATTCAAATGGTTCGGGCTACCTTTCATAGCTTTAGGAATAGTAATAGCCTGGAGACGATACCGGAGATTTTTGATATTCTGCCTACTTATCTGGCTGGCGAACTTGATTTATGTCCTCAATTATGATATCGTCGATATCGAGGCATACTACCTTCCGATGATCTTTGTCACAACGATCTTCATCGCGTTGACGGCCGCCGAGGTCATAAGGGCGTCAGAATCGAAGGGCAGCCGAATATTCTCATTTGTCATTCTGACTGTTCTCCTAATCCTGCCGGCTGCCAGCCTGCTTGCCAATTTCCATAAATCAGACAGGAGCCGCAAGGTCTTCGCCCGCCAGGGCGTGCTCGATATGGCGGCGTCTATCGAGCCAAAGGGCATCGCGATAGTCGAAAACTGGGATTTCTACTCGCCCTGGCTTTACATGAGATTCGAGGAGAATTTCCGGCCCGACATGGTTCTGCTCGATAAGGAACTAATGCGCCGCTCATGGTATATCGACTTTATCAGGCGATACCATCCGGATATCTATGATCATTCCCGCCAGGCATTCGAGGAATTCCTGGAGAAGGTCGAATCATACGATCGGGGGAAATGGTATAATCCGTATGTGCTCGACGAGGCCTATTATGGCATGTTCAACGCCATCCTCCAAAATGAGGCCTCTATTCGTCCGATCTATACAAATATGATCAGCGATAAAACGCTATTAGCCGGTCAGCCGCTGATTCCCGGCGGCATCATGTTTCGGTTCGACAATCCCAGCGTCTTCCAGGCCCGGCCGCGATTCGAATTTGCCGCCGATATTTGGGGCGATCCCAGGGTCTACAAGGACAAGCGGGTGGGATTCCTGCTTTCCTTTTATTCCAGGGCATTCGAATCGCGCCAGAAATACTGCCTGTATTTTGGAAAAGACGATGAAGCCGCTTATTATGGAATCCTAAAGGACAGGGTCAAGGTCATTGTCTCGGATATACGATGAAGAAGGCCCGCTAATCGGCAAGCGCTCGACCAGATACTCCAATCTCGAATTTTATATGATCTCGGCCAGCCTGTGAGCAATCGCTTCCAGCATCTGTCGATCGCGTTCCTTGAACGCGTCGGGGATGTCGGAATCGATATCGATTTCACCAAGCACGAGATCTCCCCTCATGATGGGGACAACTATTTCGGAGCGTGT
>Ga0154764_1071_pt1 | contig 31022 bp, 20 predicted proteins | sample Rifle2008BG16ft_FD_105772 | JGI IMG/M metagenome (GOLD analysis project Ga0154764, IMG submission 105772) | candidate division Zixibacteria bacterium RBG_16_53_22
GTTATAAGGTAAACCGGATTTACTGGTGCTGTGCTTGAGCCGGAATCAGCGCCAGTGTATCTGGTTATCAACTGCGACCATGTAGTGCCGCCGTCAGTTGAGCCGTATACAAAAGCGGTGTCGAAAGCGCCGGTACCATCGTCATAGAACATCTTGTAAGCGACCTCGATGGTATCGAAACCGGCCGAGAAATCGAACGCCGGGGTAATGGCCCACTCGTCCTGATTTTCGCGCGGGTTGTAATAAACATCGAGGACCGTATCCGCGAAACCGCTCGCGCTGTAATAGAACTTCGACCAGTCGTTCGAATCCCAGGTCTTAAACTGGTTATCGACAATGGTCGTCCCACATGGCCCGAGCGGCCGTGCGGCGTTATCCCAGGTGTTCATGTCGCATGAGAATAGGTTGGTCGCGTCGGCCCAGAGGTTTACCTTATCCAGGTAGGCGTTGGTCGTATTTGGGCCTCTGAAAATGAAGGCGACCTGATATGCGGCATCGCCTGCGGCGTAAGCGGAAATATCGAATACCTGTCCCGAGGTCGCCTCGGTGGAACTGCCGAAATCGACTGCGTAAAATGTGATGATATCGGTATAGTTTACGCCGTCGCTTGATCCTTTGACCCAGAATGTGTCGGTGGTGCTGAAATCGTCGTAGAAGAGGTTATAGGTCAGGGAACAGACTACTGCTGTCGAGAAATTGACGGCCGGAGTGATTAACCAATCGTCGTTGTTCTCGTTCGGGAAGTAGTTGGCGCGGGCAACCGTATCCAACCAACTGGAATAATAAAATTTATACCAGTCGTTGTTGTTCCAGACATAGGCAAGCGTGCTATTATCATTGATGGTCCAGCCCGCCGGCGGATTATCGCCCTGGGGTCCCCACCCGTTGAAATTGATGGGGCCATAGAAGTTGGCACGGGTGATTTCAGGGGTGTCGTTGTCGCCGCCGGGCAGATTCATGAGAATGGGCGAATTATCGGCAGCAGCGTCCTTCTCTTCCTGTGTTGGCTCGGGCGTTTCCACGGGCTTTTCCACAGGCTGGGCCTGGAACTGCTCGAAAATAGGCGAGTTGGCGGCGTCGGCATCCTTCTCGGCCTGGGTCGGCTCAGCCATACGTTCGGCCGCCAGTTTCTCGGCGGAGTAGACGTTAGGCTGTTCCACGGTCGGAGCGGCCTGCGAGGGTGTTCCCTTCGAGGTCGTGCCGTCCGTGCCAATCCTGTTGATCGGAGCATTAGGCGCCGGGATAGTGGTGGGCCGATCGGCGTTGTCCTTGTCGGACTTCTGCTCGACCTGCGCCTGGCCGACATCCCGGCCTTTCACCGTTGGGGCATTGGTGTCTGATGCCTTTACTTTGCCCACGACGGGTGCTTTGGTGTCTTTGACAGTATCCGCCGCCCAAACAGCCAATGAGAGGCACAGCGCAACAACCATCGCCAACACTATTAGTTTCTTCATAATTTTAAGCCTCCAAAACTCAATCCCGATATCGGGTCGGGGTACGTTTGAAAACTAACTGCTAATTACCTGATTAATCCTGATTTCCAATTGGTTAAATTGTTTTGAAGGAACTGCTATTACAAAAAGCGATTTTTAATCCTATCACCTCCTCGATCCATGCGACAAAGGCCGCGTCAAAAGTGTCTGGTTTCCTAAATAGATATATGGATGATGTCGATTTCCCGTGAGAAATAAGCCGGAATAAATGCGCGCTTAACCAACCCATATTAATATGCCCGCCACCCTTTGACCGCACCACAACACCCGCCGGCCGCATCAGTCGACGCTTCCCGAGTTACAAGTTATGTATCAAGAAAAAAACAACTCATTAGTTTCCCGCAAACCCGAAGTACCGCGAAGATCTGTTCTGTTTGAATCCGGGCGCCTCAACTTCACCCGCGCCTGCGCAACATCGAAGATTAAAACAATTGCCTTGGTGAAGACAACTCAACCAGTCTAATTATATGATTGCGCCTGCTTTTGTCAAGGATAAAATGCGATTCCGGTCCTATTACCAAGATTCTGGCAGGCAATGTTTTGCCCCCTTCCAGGCCACGATTCCGGTGACGCCGCGAGGCCGAGCCCGGGTCCTATCAGGCCGGGCGCCGGACCCTCCCCTTTTGAGGCCATTTCGGGGGTCGCAGTTCCCGAAACACCAATTCAAGGCAATGTGACGGGAACGGAGACCTGACACGACCGGAATGGCGCCTCACGGCGCTGAATGGCATTCGCCGGTGTGGCTGGGGATGTCCGATAGGGAGCACAGCATGGCGGTTTTTCGGGATTCGATGCTCCCGAAACACCCTGATTCCACGGTGGCCAGCCGAGCATTCCCTTCCACCACTCAAAAACCAGGGCTTTCCCCGAAATTTCTCGGCGATTTCATAGAACTTCGATTTTGATATAGGTTTAGCTCTTATGACAAGTGGAAACGGTCTTTTTCCAAGAAATGGGGAAACTCACCATCAAATACCATTTGACACCACGCCGTGTCCGATTATCTTTTCCGGGGGGCACAGGGAGGGAGCAATCGACACACCCAGGCCAAAGCTCAAGCAGGACCTTATAATATCCCGTCAGGAAGAGGAAGGGATCGAGTACTATGTAATCAAGGACCCTGCCTCGGGCCGCTTCTTCCGATTGAAGGAAAAAGAGCATTTTGTCGCCGCCCTGTTTGACTCTACGCGCACCCTCGAACAGATCGCCGAGGCTTTCGCCGATAAATATGGCGTCAGAGTCGCCCCCGAATCGATCCGGGCGTTCTATGACAAGCTCGATTCAATGGGCCTGATTGAAAAGGACGGCCAACCCCAAAAGCCGGTTGAGCCGACCCTATATCAACGTCGTGCGCTCCTGCAAAAGATTCTATTTCTCAAAATCAGGGCATTCGACCCCGACCGTTTCCTGGATCGGACCCTTCCCTACCTGCGCTGGCTCTATTCCCGATACATGATGCCGATCTATATCGGCCTGGTATTTCTGGCATTCCCGATATTCCTGGCCAACCGCGGTGATCTCAACCGTCAAATATTGGATATCCATGCCGGTTCGATCCCGCTGATTTACGTTATCATCATAGCGGTCACTATCTTACACGAATTATCGCACGCCTATGCCTGCAAGCTGTACGGCGGCAAGGTCAACGAGATGGGAATACTCTTGCAATATTTCTTTATCTTGTTCTACACCAATATTTCGGATGCTTACCTGTTCCCCGACAAGAGGAAGCGGATAGCGGTAACGACGGTCGGCCTCACGAGCCAGGTAATCGTATGGGCGATTGCGGTTCTGGTCTGGCGGGTGATGGCCCCCGAGACGATATTCAGCCGGATATCGTTGATTATCGTGACTCTGTCGACTATCGGCATTTTTTTCAACTGCAACCCCCTGCTCAAGCTCGATGCCTATTATTATCTCGTCGACCGCTGGGGTATCCCCAACCTTCGCGCCCGGGCATTCGGATTCTGGAAACAGCGTATTTTCCGGCTGATCTCGAAAAGCCAAATATCGCCGCAATACCCCGAGCGCGAAATCAGGATTTATGTCTGGTACGGGCTGGCATCGATAATCTATTCGGCCGGCCTGTTCGGCTACCTGATATATAAGCTGACCGGGTTTTTATTCGACAAGGTCGGCGTGATCGGTGTGGCATTATTATACATTGTTATGGTATATATGGTATTCGAGGCGGCCAAGAAGGCCGGATTCTGGAAGGTTATCATGAGCCAACGCGGAAGCATTATGAAGCCCAGAAACTGGTTGATCGTGTTGGTGACGGCGGCAGGGCTCTTCCTGCTTTCGGCCATCATCAAGATCGACCTGAAGATTTCTCAGGATTGCCTGATATACCCTATCGAGCAGTTGACTATCAGGTCCGGTGAGTCAGGCGTGGTGGAACTGATGCTGGATCGCGGCTCGGGTGAAAAAAGTGTCCAGCGGATAAACCTGACCAGCGATATGAACGTCTTCTCGATCGATCCGGTGGTCGATGAGGGAGCGATAATCAAGCAAGGCGACCTGGTGGCCAGGATAACATCGTCCGAATCGGAATCGCAGTTGGCGGAATCGCGAGCTAATCTCGACCGGGCCAAATACCAACTCGAGTTGCTTCGGAAAGGGCCCCGCCCGGAAGAGATCGACCAAACCGAGGACCTTATCCAGCAAGTCACCATGAAACTGGATAAGTCCAACGCCGACCTGGCGCGCTCGATTGAGCTGGCGGCCAAAGGGATGATACCCAAGGAAAAGCTCGAGGAGGACAGGACCACAAACGAGGTGCTCAAGTCGGAGTTGAGCTTCTACCAGCGTCAGAAGCGTCTTCTCAAACAAGGCGCCCGTCCCGAGGAGATCTCCATCGCCGAGGCCGATATTCGAGCGATCGAGGCAATCATCACGCGGCTCGAGAATCAATTAGAGGCCAACAACATTCGTTCGCCTATAGACGGGATTATCACCGCGGTCAAGACCGGCTCGGATATCATCACAGTCTCGCGCACCGACACGATGCGGGTGCGTATCCCTGTGCCGGAAAAGGAAATCGGGCCGGTGGTTTCGGGGCAGGTGGTGAAATTGAAAGTTCGCGGTTATCCCGGCGAGACATTCGACGGGCGTGTGACGCGGATATCGGGGCAGACGGAGGCCGGCGCCGCTCTAAACGCGGGGGCAAGCCAGATTCAGCCGGTGTTTGTAATCACCGCCGAGGCCGCCAATATCGAGGGACTGATGAAGCCGGGCATGACCGGCCGAGCCAAAATCTATTGCGGCAAGCAGCCGATATACAAAGTCCTTCTCTGGCGCGTGGTGCGCTGGTTCAGAGTCGAGTTTTGGAGCTGGTTTTGAGAGTTGCGAGTTACGCGTTGCGGGTAGTCAGGTAGGCGGCCAGCTTGTCTGGCCGCGGAGAAGGCGACGGTGAGCCGCAGGAATATGTAGGGTGCTCCGCGCGCACCGGGCTGGCCATGATGTATCAGGCCAAGGGGCAGACCGGGAGGTCTGCGGCCCAATGAGAGCCTCTTAATCTTCGAATAAGATATCCGTGATCACAAGGTACTGCCCAGCCCACCTGGCCATGTTTTAGGATTTGTCAAATCCGCATAGCCGCCCGCGCGGCCGACGGGGCGGGTCGATCCCGGCCCGATGGCCGGACGCACCGGCGCGGGATAAAACATCAGCGCGGAAACGCCGCCGCCGCCAGATAAGCCCTCGGCCACGGCCGCGACGCGGGCGAGCCCCTGCCGAGGCCATTTGGCCGAGGGCGGGGCTACGACTGAAAATGCCGCTTTGCCAATAGCTGTTAATTTGCTATAATCCCCCACGTTGATGGAAAAGCTCGGAATATTATACGACCCCGCATTTCTTCGGCATGAAACCGGCCCCGTTCATCCGGAGTCACCGATGCGGCTGCGGGCGGTCAAGCGCGCCTTGGATGAAATAGACTGGCCAACCGATGCGATAACGGCGCGTCCGGCCACACGGGAGGAGCTTCAACTAATCCATACGCCTGAGCATATCGATTCCATCCTCGGTCTCAATATTACGGGCATAGTCCAGCTGGATATGGACACCTCGGTTTCGGAACACTCCAAGGAGGCCGCGCTGAAAGCTGCCGGCGGCACGATAGAAGCTGTCAAGCTGGTCATAGAGGGAAGGACAAAAAGAGCGTTTTGCGCGGTCAGGCCGCCCGGCCACCATGCTGAGGCCGATCGCACAATGGGCTTTTGCATTTTCAATAACGTCGCGATCGGAGCGGCTTGGGCTCTCGGGACGGGGCTTCAACGCGTGGCCATTGTCGACTGGGACCTTCACCACGGCAACGGCACGCAAAATTCGTTTTATGACACCGACCGCGTTCTTTATATATCTCTTCATCAGTCGCCTTTTTTTCCCGGCTCCGGCGCCGCGCAGGAAAAGGGAACCGGAAAGGGGTTGGAATATACGGTCAATATCCCCATGGCGGCCGGCTCATCGGATGGCGACTTCCGAGCGGCGTTCGATGAAATCGTCATCCCCGCACTCGCAAATTACAGCCCGGAGCTTATTCTAATCTCGGCCGGCTTCGATGCGCATCGGGATGACCCGCTGGGGAGCCTGTATCTGACAACCGAGTATTTCGGCGAAATGACCCGGGCAATCAGAAATATCGCGAATGAATATTCGAAAGGTCGTATCGTATCGGTTCTCGAAGGCGGATACAATTTCGCCACATTAAAGGAATGTGTAACCGTGCATTTGAAGGAGCTTTGCGAGCGATGAAATATGTCAGAGTGATATATAAGGGCGCCCCTACTTGGGGACGGGTCAAGGATGATACGATCGTGTTCTTGCGGCGGGCCCCGTGGATCGACATGTCGGAATTTGGGCAAAGCATGAAATTTGACAACAGGGATTTATTGGCTCCGGCCGAACCAAGCAAGGTAGTCCTGGTGGGCTTAAACTATCATGAGCATATAAAGGAATCGCAGTCGGCAACCAAAGCCCCCGACGAGCCGGTTATCTTTATCAAACCCAATACGGCTGTTATCGGGCCAAATGACGAAATCCCCCGATATAATTTCCTGGACCGCCAGGACTACGAGGGCGAGTTGGCAGCGGTCATAGGAAAACCGATCTTCCGTGCCAGCGAATGGGAAGTCAGACAGGCGATTTTCGGATATACGTGCCTCAATGATGTCACCGCGCGGATGCTTCAGAAAAAGGACGTGCAATGGACGCGGGCCAAGGGGTTTGACGGATTCTGCCCGGTTGGCCCATGGATCGTAACCGATATCGACCCCTCCAATCTGAAAATCGAAACACGGCTCAACGGCGAAATCAGGCAATCCGCGAATACCGCCGACCAGATATGGAATATTTACGCTTTAACCAAGTTCATCTCTGATGTCATGACATTGCTGCCGGGCGACATAATCTCGACCGGAACCCCCCAGGGCGTGGGTAATATGGCGCCCGGCGATATCATCTCAATAACAATTGAGCATATCGGAACTCTGGAAAACAGGGTGAAATCGGCATGATGCTTGGCCCGATCATGACCCTGGTTGTCGTTTCCACGACACTTTCTCCTACGTTGCCGGCCTCGTATCAGATCGAAGCCAGGCTGGACACCTCGGCGCACAAAATCCGCGCGGTTGAGCGGGTCGTCTTCCTCAATCCAACCGGGGATTCACTGGAACAGGTCTGTTTCCATCTCTACCCCAACGCCTTCCGGGATACATCATCGGTTTTTGCCCGCAAGGATGCTCACTCGAGAGAGCATATTTTATTTAGTGGCAAGTCGGAACTGATAATATCGAATATAATTATCGATGGAGTCAATCTTGACCCGGGAGCTGTCACCGAATCGGGAACATTGCTTTACCTTGCCGTACCATCGCCCCTGGCGCCACGAGATACTGTTGTAATCAGCCTCGATTTTGAGCTTACAATCCCCGGAAGGGGGCTGAGGCTGGGGTATAGCGAGCGCGGCAATTATATTCTCTCGCATTGGCATCCGATACTCTGCGGCTATCAAGGCGGGCGGCTGGTTGACAATGAATATTACCCTCTGAGCGAATTCTTCTCCAATTTCTCCAACTATGATGTCAGGCTGGAGATACCGCCTGATTTCTCAGTTGGCGCCACTGGGAAATTGGCGCTTATCGAGAAGGATTCAAGTCGGTCGGTCTGGCGGGCGGTCGCGGATACTGTGATCGATTTCGCATTTGCTTGCGGGCCGGCATTCGAGGTCTTCGAGTCCGATACGCTGGGATTCAATCTTCGCTACATGCTGAGCAGGGAAAATAGGAAATTTCTGCAGGCAGTCGATAATGCCACGAAATATTCGCTGGCCTACTGCTCGGAGCGCCTATTAAAGTATCCTTATTCCACATTCACGTTGGTCGACTCGGAAATTGGAGCCCAGGGAATGGAACTCCCCCAAATGAACGTCATAACTTTTCCGGGTGGCGGCATGATCTCGACCGCAGAACCGATCCTGTGGTTTATTATCGCGCACGAGGTGGCTCATGAGTGGTTTTATGGCACAATAGCCAGTAATGAGGCCGAGGAGCCCTGGTTGGATGAGGGACTTTCGACCTATATGGCCGCGAGGATAATGGAATTGCAGCCCGACAGCCTGAAATCGATCTTAATCCTGGGCTATCCTATCCCAATCAATACGCTCGACAGGCTGTTTGCGATGATGAGCAAAGCAGAATGGCCATCGAATATGAAAAGCTGGGATTACCCCGACGATTTTTCATATTCGGCAGCGGTCTATTTCAGGGCCTCGGCAATGCTGCAGACGCTGGAGCAAATGGTCGGCCGCGCCGCGTTCGACAGCGCCCTGAAAGATTATGCAAATAGATACAGGTTCGGTCATCCAAGAGCGGAAGAATTCCAAAATGCATTAGAGAAAAGCCTGGGGATCGACCTGAATTCGTTTTTCGAACAGTTTATCGCAGGCACGGCGCGGGTCGATTATGCAATCAGAAATGTAGAATACAAATCGATCGCGAAAAGTAACGCGGCCTCAATCGCGGAATATAATATAACCGTGACGGTGGGACGGGAATATGAGGGAATCCTACCGCAGAAAATTGAGATTGGACTCAAGAACAGGACAGTTATCGACACCCTGTGGGATGGAATAGCCAGGACCGCCATCTTTGAATTCAATGCCAACTCGAGACCGGAGTATGCCAGAATCGGATATGGAGGTGGACCTTACGCGTTGGACGAGAACGCGGCGAACAATTCGATCTATCTGAAATCGTTCGGCTCAAGGCTCTTGATATTCGAGTGGGACACCGTTTTCGCGTTGGAGCTTTTGCTTGCTTTATTGCTATGAAGAAATTCCTGCAGAATAAAATAGTGGTCGGGTCGTTGATGTTCCTCGTGCTGGACCTGGCAGGGGGATTCCTGATTCTGGTGCCATTTCTAATCTCGATCCGTAACATATACGAGCGTTCGGCCGCGGCGCAAGAACTCTGGCCGGTCCCATCGACAACGATCTTGATCGATATCCTCGTAAATCATTCCCAATTGCTGGCCACAGCGGCCATAGCGGCCTTTACAATTTATCTGCTCTTCATGGTTCTCAGAACTTATTTCTCGGGCGGAATATATAGAATCATAATGATTGGCCCCTGGTTTCTCCAGAGCGGTGACGAGCAAGTAAGCGGCTTTCAACAATTTCTGACCCGATCCTCGCTCTCATGGGCAGGATTTGTGAAGGTCGCCATCGCGGCGATCGTGATTTACACGATTGCGGCCTTCTTGGGATTAACTATCGGCAGGGTGTTTGCCGGCCTGGGATTGTTTTGGATGGTGGTCTTTTTCCTGTTTTTCATGCTGATCGCATCGACCTATCTACAGGTTTTGAAAATTCAGGTGGTGGCCTCGGATAACAACTCTGTTGTCGAGGCTGTCAGGGGCACGCGCCGGACAGTAGCCGGCTCCGCTCCCCGATTGGTACTGGGCAATCTGTCGGTTGTCATAATCGGGGCCTTGATCTGCCTGGGGCTGTGGCTATTGATCGCGGCGCTGCGCGCCGGTCCATGGGGCGCTGCCAGGGCAACAGTCACGATAATACTCGAGCAATTGATCGTCCTGGTTATCTGCTTGATGCAGGCGGTCAGGATTAATTTCAATCATTCAATCATAAAGAAAGGCATACAGGATGCTCTGGGAGGAACTGAACTGGGCGGAATTTGAAAAGATTGTCCCCGAGAGGAGGGACACGGCAATCTTGCCGGTTGGCACTATCGAGGCGCACGGGGTGGCGCCGCTGGGGACCGACAATTTAATTCCATTTGAGATGGCCCGGCGCATGGCCGACGAGCTTAACGCGGTTGTCGCGCCATTGGTAAATTATGGCATCACCAGGACTCTACTGGCATACCCGGGATCGCTTTCCGTAACCGCGGATACATTCGAAAGATACATGACCGAGATCATGCTCTCGATTGCCGATTGCAAATTCCGCAAGATAATTGTCCTGAATGGCCATGGCGGGCACTTAGAGCAATTTGGGCGGGCGGCTCGCGAGGTATGGCAGGCCAAAAAGATCAAGGTCGCTGTCGTGCATTGGTGGATGTGCTGTGATGATATTGTCGAACGAATTTACGGGCGATCCGGCGGACATGCCGCCACCGATGAAAACGCCGCGATACAGGCCATCCGTCCTGAATTGATTCGTCGAGACCTCTATTCCGATGACATGGTCTATAACCAGCCGCCGGGATTTACAATCTACCCGAATCCGGGCACAATCCTCGCTTACAAGGAAAACGCCGGATTTCTCGATTTCGACCAGAAAAAGGCCGAAACCTATTTCGATGCTGTCATCGAGCGGGTCAAGACCCATATACTCGATATATTCAAGAGGTGGGAAAGACTACCTTGAAATTGTGCAGGAGAAATTCAGGTGGCACAACTTTAGTGCATGCTACCATTCGACATCAAGATCTATTCTTTTCGCAAGTTAAGATGAATCTGCTTTTTAGGCGTATAATACTATATGGCATGGGGATTGCTTTTATCTCAATGTTTGTTCATTGAAAACGGAATCGAGAGTGGCCCGCCTTTGGGCGGGTTAAATTGGTTGACAGCCAGAGCCATCTGTATTACAATCGACACATGATTCGCGCTATCGCCTTTTGGCTGCTGCTGTTTTCGCCACTTGCGATCATGGCGCAGACAGAAACGCCGGATGATAAGGCATATGCGGACATGCGGATCCCTCGTCCGCAACTGCGGTGGGTAATCGATACCCCCACGGGCGGCATGCTTCCCCGAGGAGCTTTCGATCTGGACCTGAGGACATTTTCGGGGGGCGGCCTGCAGGCGGCCCTGGGAATCGGGCTGATGGAGCGATTCTCGGTCGGCCTGGCCTATGGGGCATCGGCCGTGCTGACCGACACCATACCGGTCCACAACCCCCGGTTGGAATTTCAGATGAAGTACCGGTTGCTTGAGGAAACCCGGAATTTTCCCGATATAACGGTTGGCTACAGTTCTCAAGGATACGGTCCATATGATGATGGCAGCAAGAGATTCCAGGTTAAGTCGCCCGGATTCTACCTGGCATTTACGAAGAGATTCCTGCTCTACAGCAGTCCCGCGGCATGGCACTGGGGCGTGAACTACAGCCTCGAGAACGAGCGCGACAACGATCCGTCGGCGTTCGTCGGGTTCAACGCCGAGCTGGGGGCCGACATGATGTTTTTGGGCGAATACGACCTCGCCTTAAACGATAACAAGTCGGACGGTGTCTATGGAATGGGTCGCGGCTTTCTAAATATGGCGCTGGCCTGGTATTTAACCGATGGTTTTTCGCTTGAGCTCGATTTGAAAAATTTGCTCAGGAACAGAAGAGATGCTAACGCCATAGATCGCGAGGCGAGATTAGTATATGTGGAATATTTTTATTGACCCAAGGAGCGGTAACATGAAAAGGATTATATTGACCGCCCTGGTGGCGGTATTTTTATCGCTGGCCATAAGCGGCTGTTACACGAAACTTAGGAAGCCCGAACCGTCAGCCGGCGATAACTACTACGGCGGCAGCTATTATTACGGTGATGATTGGGGTTTCTACGGCTACTGGAGCCCGTATTTGTATCATTATGGGTGGTACTCGCCGTACTTTTACACTTACCCCAGTTATTACGGCTATTTCTACCGGCCATGGTATTATGATCCCTGGTGGTGGTACAACAACGGCGGCGATGATGGCCGTACCTCGTCGGGCAAGCAGATCAGGCGCGGCCGGGGAGCCGGGAACGAACCGATGCAGGTTCCAGGCGGCTCATATAATCCACCGTCGACGCCGTCGGGTGGTAATGGAGGATATCAGGCGCCACCGCCATCGACACCGCCATCGAGCGGCGGCACCGCCAAGCCCGACAATCAAAACACCAATGATGATTCCGGCGGCAAGTCAACCAGACGAAGAAAATAAGGGGAAATTATGTTTGGATTCGGACTGAAATCATGCGCCCTGATGGCTTTTATCTTTTTCACGGGGCTTTTCTCGATCTCCTCCGCTCAGCAGCTATTGGATCCGCTCGAAGTTTACGAGCCAGCCACTGAAAGCCAGTTTCTGCCCGGGGGACGGGCCTCAGGCATGGGCGGGGCACAGATCGCGGCCGGTGATGATGGCTCGGCGCTGTGGTACAACCCGGCGCTGTTAACACGAATCAGGAATACTGAACTCTCGGGGACTTTGAGCCATCAAAGGGTGACCAATAACACAACCGGCAACAGCGGCATTCGAATTCCCGAGAGCAGGTTTGTCAATACGGAAGCCAGCGTGAATAATACCAACCTCGGAGGCCTGTGGGCCATTTTTCCCGTTCCCGCCGAACAGGGAGGTTTGACACTGGGCTTTTCGGTCAACCGAGTAAGGAGTTTCGATAGAATTTTCCGTTATCAGGTGACGGGCGACCTTGCCAGTTCGGTTAGAGCCGGCGAGGATGAAAGCGGCAGCCTGTGGGCCTGGTCGTTTGGCGGTGGTGTCGAGGTTTCGCCCAAGGCCTCGCTTGGCCTCTCGATCGATATCTTCGATGGGACCGACGACTACTCCTATTTTGAGGATTCCTATAGCCAGTTCGGCCAGCCGGTCAACTTTACGCATAATATAATCGATGAATACACCGGAATATCCGGCAAGGTCGGTGCCGCATATCAGGCATCGAATGAGCTCAACCTCGGAGTCGTAATCGGATTTCCATCCTCGATTACCATTGACCAGACGTCGGATGAATTCCAGGAAGGGCCGGGGGCGTTCGAGGATCATAACGTCGCCTCTTATAAATATACCTTGCCGTTTTCATTCGGCCTGGGGGCGATGCTACATGTCGAGGACCTGACATTTGCCGGCGATATCAGTTATTTCGATTACACGCAGCTAAAATACAAGTCGGGATTCCCCGATTTGACTCGCGCCAACATGACGGTCATGGAATACTACGATGATGTTATGAACTACCATCTCGGGGCCGAGTACCTGGTCCGTTCAGCAGACTTGCGGCTGCGGGCGGGGTATTTCAGCCAGCCGATTCCATTCAATGGATTCCCGGTCGAAACCGAGCCGCACTATTTCACGTTCGGCGCCGGGATCCTGGTGGAGAAGACATTCAATGTCGACCTGGCCTTCATAACGGGCGGTTTCGAGCGCGAGGACCCCGACCTGGGAAGTATCGAGGAATACGACACCCAGAGATTTCTGATGACGGTGTCGTATAGGGTTAAGTAGCGAGTAGCGAATAGCGAGTAGCGAGTAGACAGTAGCCAGGAGGGTAAGGCGATTGGCCTCGGAAAAGTGGCGGGAAAGACATTTCCGCTTTGAGATTAACAAGCGGCAGGTGCGGCCACTTGGCTCAAATGAGAGGCCTGCCGCGACGCATTTTGCGTCAGGTCTGAGGACCTGACGCCACTCTTGAATTCGATATCCCTACCAATAAAATGTCAACAAGAGCGCTACGAATGTGGAGTACTGGCCGAGTTTGATCTCATGCCCATAGGCTTTTGATTTAGCCCGGGCGTACCGAAAACCAGCCTCTCCCCCGAAACTGAATGCCGGGGCGAAATTATATTCAGCCCCCAACGAGACCCAGCCACCGACATCGTTGGAAAGGTCTTTGTAATATTGTGCCTCTGCCGTTGACAAGATCGTGGAATCGGCGCTCACTTTTGAAAAGCTCTTGAATAGGTGCAGCGCCACAAAGGGCATCATGTCCATCGCCTCGGCCTTGTCGGTCGGCAGGAGATGATAGCGATAACCTAAATTGACCACCAGTCGTCGGGAGTAGAGTAATGAATCGCCGCGCTCGAGCTTGTAGCGATCGTAATCAGCTCCCACAAGGATAACACTGTTCTTCTCCTTGAATCCAAGGTAGGCTCCGAATCGCCCTTTTGAGCCCGTATCGCTGATTCCGGGAAGCGGCTCCTGCATCAGGTTGGAATAGCGTATTCCGAAAATGATGGCGTGCGCATTGGCCGCCGCAAAAAAAACAAGCGCGGCCAGAATCAAAGCTGTTTTGTAACGTGACATGGTTTCCTTAAGATTTTGCGATGTTATTTCTTTCTTTCGAACGCGTCAGGTCTGAGGACCCGACGCCACCTGGAAGCCGTCCGGTGATGGCATCCCATGACACCGGATAATTGTCAGAATTCGGTCTTGCCAGAGAAATTGAAATCTTTAATCAGCATGGCCGGCGCCGAAATGCATCCGACATCGCTCCACCAGGTATCGACGAGATCGGTCTCCTTCGATATACCCTGGATATTGCCAAACGCGCGCACCATCGACTCGGTGAAACGCAGGTTCTTGACACCTGAAATCACTTTGCCATTCTCGACCAGGAAGGTGCCATCGCGGGTCATGCCGGTTAAAAGCGCCTTGGGAGTATCGAGAAACCCGTTGATGTAGTGAAACCGAGTGACGAGGATGCCGCGCCGGACCGAAGACATCATCCTGGCCAACGGGACTTTGCCGGGGGCCACATGGACATTAAGCGGCACCGGGCCACCCGACCATCCGGGCGGCGTTCCATGACCGGTTGTTTTGGTCTTGTATTTGGCCGCTGTAAGAAGGCTATGCACCGGCCCACCTCCCAGGCCATTCCTGATGAAAAAGACTCTTTTTTTCGGCACACCCTCGAAATCGAATGGGAAGGCAATCCCCCTGGTGTCGAGGCCATCATCATAAATCGACAATCCCGAAACTCCAACCCTCTTTCCTCTCTTGCCGCTTAGGAAGCTTGTCTTCTCATGATATGGGTCGGCGGTGAAGGCGATGAAGGTCAGCCATTCCAGGAGATTGGCCACGGCCACCGGTTCGAGCACGACATCATACTTGCCAGGCTCAAGCTCGATAGGGTTGCGGGCCGCGAGGCATTTCCCCAAGGCCTTATCGGCCAGCGCGCTAAAATCGATCTTATCGAACCGCCGATGCAAACCCTGGGCATACCCCGAGGAATCCTCGGAAGATATAATGATATTGATCGAACATGAGGTGTTTGGTTGGTAAACAGCCACGCCATTGGAATTAACGACCGCGATTTCCGAGGCCGATGTCGACAGCGCTCCGGAGGCGATTAGCCCCTTCCGTTCGGCCTTTGTGCAAATTCGTTTGACAGCGCCGGCCCGTCTGGCCGGAGTGACATCGGCGGTTATATCGAAGTAGGTATTGAAGCGTTTGTATTTGGCAGAGCGGGCGAATCCCTTGAAGTAGGGCAGCGGCAGGGCGCGTTCGGCAATCTCGATAGCATCGTTGCAGGCCCGAGCCAGGGCCTCCTTCTCAAAAATGTTGGTCGCGGCCACGCCGATTTTCTTGTCGATTGCCACCTTGAAAGCGACATTGCTGTTCTGATCGGCGACATTTTGGTGGATGTAGGAATTGGCGTAACGAGTCAAACCGTAATCGGTGCCGGTGAAAACAGCCTCAGTCGAATCGGCCCGTGATTTCGAAATGACTTCCTTAAGCAATCCGACGATCTTGTCCCTGCCTATCATCTGCTCACCCCCACCTGAATATCTCTAAAACGAGCCGGCGATGTGCCATGCGCGACATGCGCCGACTGCATCGGCTCCCCCTTCCCGCAGGAGGGCAGTCCCCAAATGCGCCAGTGGTCACGGCTGCAAATCGCATCGCAAGAATTCCAGAATTCCGGCGTTATCCCGGTATAGACCGGGTTCTTATACATGGTCGTGATCTTGCCATCCTTGATTTGCCAGGCGATCTCGACCCCGAATTGGAAATTAAGCCGCTTATCATCGATGGACCAGCTCTTGTTGGTAGAGAGCAGAATGCCGTCTTTGGTATCGGCGATCAGATCATCGAGGCCGGCATTGCCCGGCTCGAGATTGATGTTGGTCATGCGGATCAGCGGGATACTATGCCAACCGTCGGCCCGCATGGCCCCGTTGGGTGGCGCATTGACGATCTTCGCGGTCTCGCGAGAGGTCAGGTAACCGACGAAAAGGCCATTCCGGATAATATCGGTGCGGCTGGCTTTGACGCCCTCATCGTCATAACCGAAACTTCCCAGGGCATAAGGAATGGTGGCATCCTGCACGATATTGACGATATTCGAGCCATATTTGAGGTTACCCAGCTTATCCGTTGTCATAAACGAGCCGCCGGCCAGCGAAATCTCGGTCCCCAGAACGCGGTCGAGTTCGACCGGGTGGCCGCACGACTCGTGCACCTGAAGCGCCATTTGATCTCCGGTGATGACGACATCGGCTTTTGTAACCGGACAGGGCGGGGCCGAAAGGAGCGCCGCGGCCTCGTCGGCCACACGCTCGGCGTTGCCGGGCAGATCCAGCCACTTGATGAATTCGTACCCGGCGCAGCGGAAATCGCCGCGATGAGAATTGGGATAGCTTCGTTTCTGCGCTTCTCCATTCTCGACCGCGGTGGCCTCGTACCCGGCGCCCGATTCGATTATCGTCTGCTCGATTAAAGCGTCTTCAGTTGAGCAGAAGATTTTTTCGGTTCGATAGAAATCCATGCTCGACTCGGTGACTTTCACTTTCGGCTGCCGATGCAGAGCCTGGTCCACGCGCATGAGCAGATCGATTTTCTCATCGAGAGGAACCGTGAAGGGATTGATTTCGGCCGGTGAGAAGTAGGCATCCTGGAACGGTTCTACGGGAGCCAGCGTAGCCGGGGCCTTTCGCGTCACCGCCGATGCCCGGGCGATTCCAATCGCCTTATCGGCAAGCCGCTTCAGGTCACGGGAACCGATTAATGAGCCGGATGCAAATCCCCAACAGCCATTATGGAGGACCCTGATACCGACGCCGCGGCCCTCGTTACGCGCCAGATTCTCCAACCTGCCGTCCTTGATAGTAATCGATTCGGTCTTAGACTCGACGTAGCGGCCATCGGCGTAATCGATCTCTTTTCTCTTTATATACTCGATTATCTCCCTTAATTGATCTCTCACGTCTCCCTCCTTCCACGATATGGAAGCTTAATAATCAACGGATGCATGGATGATTCTATTTTTCCGACAGCGCGTTGTCAAGGCCCTAACATAGGAAATATCTCAGGCCGGTGTTCTATCGAGATTTTTCAAAGCAATTGCCTTGACAGGGGGTCCGATTTGCCTGATGATATTTCCCAGCCCGGCAAAACCCTCAAGCCCCGAAAATGTGGCTTTGGCGGCGGCGAATTGATTGGCAATTTCAAGCGACCCGATGAGGTCGGCTGTTCTCAGGTAGTTATATAGGAATGCCGCTCCCAGGGTATCGCCGCAGCCGGTTGGATCGACCTGTCGCCGGATATGGATGGCCGGAATGTGATAGAATCGCCCCGTCTTCGATTCGGAAACCATGACGCCATTCGTACCGGCGGTAATTATGACGACTTTGACCCCGGTTTCGTGCAGGTGACAGCAGGCCTTTGCAACGGCCGACATGTCGAATATAGGTATTTTGTAAATTGATTTCAACTCAGCCAAATTCATCTGCACCATATCCGCTGTCGCGATATACTCCTTATAGCGCGGGTGAAGCCGATAATACCGGCGCAGGTTCCTGTCGTGGCCAAGCGACAGGCTGTGATAATCACAGTAGATGAGTCCTCGATATTCGGCCCGAAATGCCTTGAGATCACGCAGTTTGACATCCCGGCCAGAGATGAAATTCAATAGGACCGAGTCGATCCGGCGGTCGATGCCGTCGAGCTCCAATGGCGGAGCGATTGCGGAATTTTGCTCAGCGCGCGCGCCATCACTGCCATAAACCAGGCGGTTCACGACATTGGGCTTGCTTGTGAATTTCATGGCCGCCAAATCAAGCCTCTGATTATGGCCAAACGCGGCCCGGATCATTGGCTCGATATCGCGGCCGACCCTGCAAACCGGCAATATTCTGCCCATCTCCGCTATCGCCTCCAGGGCGGCGATCGAATAGGCGGTCCCGCCCAGGGACACTTTCATCTCGCCGTTGGGCGAGACGATCTCGTCTTTGACGAGGTGGCCGACCACTGCGATGACCGGCTCTTTGGACCTGAGTTTCAGCACGATCCCAATTATATAAGAAAACATTACGGCCGCATAATAGAAAAGGAGCCATCTGCGGCTTATCGATTCTATTCATCTATTTTGAACCGGGAATCCGAGCCGCAACGGAATGGGAACGATAAAAAAGGGCGCCCGGTATGGACGCCCTTCTCATTTTCAGAGGCTAAACGTGATCTTCAGTCTTCAAAGAACCACGCCAGCATATTCCGAGTGACGACCGCCGCCTGATCGGTCCTGATGAAGTAGAGCGGGAAGCAGAAGTAAGAGGTCTTGTAAGAACCTTCGACCTCCTTGCGGATGGCGACCGGGAAATAGTGATAACGGGAGGTATCGGCGTACAGGGAATTGAATTTGTAAATGGTCTCGGAATTGCCAAGCCTGGTCAGGAAATCCACTCCGCCCAGGCCATGGGAGAAAGTATGATACCGATAATTCGTGAATACCGTCTCCCAGGGAGTATGCGACGTATCCAGGCTGACGAATTGACGGGTTTGCCAATTCAGCTGAGCCACCCGGGTCGTGTCGAGCTGGAGGTTGGGGAATTCAGGCATTGCGGATATGGCCCCGGCAAACTCGGCATAATCGACGAGGCTTGGCCTTGGCGAATAGATGGCGGACAGGTCGAAATGAGTGAAAGCGATGCTGTGCTTTCCGTTGGTCGGCATATTCTGCTCTCCCCCCTGAAGGTTATCAAAGGAGCGTCTGCCGATTATCCAGATCTTTCCGCCCACATCGAGATACTTCTTGTAGGCCGTCTCCTGGTACCTACCGACATCATCCTCCAACGCCTTGGAATAGTCGGTATCGAGAATAATGATCAGCCTGTGATCGTACAGATCCGACATCGGAACCGGCAATTCGGTATTGCCCAGGGTGTAATCGGCCCAATCATAGTCGGCCGGACCATATCCGGCGGAATCGACCAACTGGGCGTAGAAGTTCCTGACTTCATCGGAATAGTAATTTCTCAGTTCCGATTGGGTTATGCCCCAAATCGAGTCTACATATGGGCCGGCCGGGGCGGCATAGTAATTATGATTCGCAAAGAGGATGCTCTTTGTCAATTCCGGATGGCGAACCCAGGTCGGCTCAAAAACATTTAGGTACCCCCGGGCCGGGACGGACGGCACATAAGCGTCATCGCGGCAGCGCGCGTAAACCACATGCCACCCGGTTTCCAGGTTCCTGAATTTATATTCTTTTGTCATGACCCAACTGCTATCGCTTCTGGTAGGATCATACAGGAACATGTAAGGCCCGACCGTGTCGCAGGAAACAGAATCCGGGAATGGTCCATAGACGCGGATTTGCCATTCGAAATCGGGCTGCAGGCCGGTTATGTCAATCGAATCTTTGCCGACCCAGGCTACGCGGATACCTTTCCATGTAGCGGTGGTTTCGTCCAGGCACCACTGCGGGTCGGGCCAGCGCCGGGTGCCATCGATAACGGTAGGCACATCGACGTAGGCCGTGGGAGGATGGTTAATCCTCGAAAGGGATTTATAGATGATATCGGAGTACAAGCTGTCATCATCCATGGCCTGGAGGAAAACGTATTGCTCTACATAAACGGACTCATCTGAACTGGCATAGAGCGGGACAGTTGCGGAATCCTCGTGGACCGTGGTCCATTGATAGCCGCTCGGGAAATTGGCGGCTACAGCGGCGGCCCCGCCCAGCCGAGTGACCACGGAATCGAGAACAACCACGAATTGGTAATCGAGTACTTTGCCATCCGGGTCGGTGCTGTACCAGCTTAGGGTTGGATTCCGGGAATTCCTGGGATCCCGCTGTATATCGGACCAGAAAATGGACGGTGGTGTCTTGGTAATTTCCTGGCCCTTGTATGGCAACTCATTGCAGCCTGTGAGAATCATCAGATTCAGAAGCATGGCGGCCACGAGAGCAGTTAAAACCAGTTTATTTCTATTCATTTGTCAGCCATCCTCCCTTAGAACCTGAACCCGAAGGTGAAACGGTTGACGCTATCAAGATACCCCAGGTCCTGATAAGCGTAGTCGACACTGAGACGGTAAGATGAAAGATTGAGCTTGGCTCCAGCCCCGAAAGTCAACCCGTCACCGAGATTACCCTTATCGTAATAGTCATAATTGAACTTTTTGCCGAAGCGCAGGGCGACCATGTCGTTAAACCAATACTCCAGCCCGCCATTGTATTTTTCGAGGTTATCGTTGGGGTGCGAGCCCTGGACCGCGGCAATCAGGCGCGAGCTTTCGGTCTGAATGACATCGATGGCCGTGCCGAATCGGAAATCGATCGGCAGCGGATACTCCTCGCTGACGAACTCCATATCGGGCCCGAAGTTCGAGATGGTCATGCAGATCTTGAAATTGCGGAATCCGGTATCGTAGAAAGTGCCCAGATCCATGGCCCATCCGGTGGCCCGGTATACCGCCAGAAGCTGGGTGATGTACTTGACAGTGATTCCGAATGAGAATCTATCGGTCAGACCGGCGCTGTAGGAAAGCCCCATGGCGTAATCGCGCGAGGTCCAGGTCTGGCCGTTGCCTCTGGGAAATTTATAATCCGTAACCGGCTGGTTATCGGTATGGAGGGCGTAGAACGCCGCGCCAAACGATCCCGCCAGGCTGGGCACCGGCATGACAAACCCGACAAATTCATACTGAATATCGGCGGGGTATTGGACGTGGGTGAAAACCACTTCCTTTTGGGTCAGCAGAGACAGGGCGCCCGGGTTATAGTAAAGCGCCGAGGCATCGTCAGCCACACCCAGGAAGGCCTCTCCCATGCCAATGGCTCGAGCCGAGACTCCGATCTCGAGGAATTGAGCCCCTGCGGTGCCGACCTTCGCCTGCCCAAAGGCCATGCCGGGCAGCAGAAGGAAAACCGCCAAAGGCAACAACAAAATTATCTTCTTCATCTAAAGCCTCCTGGTCTATTTGACAATCGCAATTTTGCCGATTTCATGATAACCGTCGGCGCCATCTATCACATAAATGTAGAGGCCCGAGACCACCGCTTGCGTGTTACGGCTGATAAGGTCCCAGAAGCAAACTCCGGGGGCCAACTGGTAAAAGGCATTGCCTTCCGCCAGCTCCTTCACGAGATCGCCGTCGAGCGTGAATATTCTCAAGGTCCAATTGTCTGGCAACCCCGAGAAAATTATCCTGCGATCGAACTGCGTGTTTCCGGAGCCATCGGGATCCTCATAGCCCAGGTCGAGATAACCACCCGGTTTGAGCGCGTTGTTGAGGATATAAGGATTCGGATAAACCATAACCTTGCCGCTGGCGCCCCTATCGATCGGATAAACCAGTCTGGCGTTTATGGATGGCGCCGATTCGAGCGGCGACAGCTTGGTAACGGGATTTCCGAAATCGTAGGCCGTGACTGCGAAATATAGTCCCTGCGATTCGGAGATGCCTGTGAGTGTATATGTATATAGCGTATCATCCAAATCAAGAGCGATAGTCTCGAGGCCGGTGTTGGGTCCGTATGGCACAAACTGGCCGAGATTTCTCGGGATGGTCGTCGAATCGGAATACGGCTCGGGCCACAGGTCGATTGTCCTCGGGTGAGCACGGTCGAAACCTGCCTGGAAGTCGCTTTCTTTCTTGGGTGGGAATTTCCATTTTGACCATTGCGGCGGCGAGAGCGTCGTATCCCACCACATGTAATCATAATCGACAATGTCGAAATCGCCCAGGATGCTGAAATCATCCAAGCGGCCGGTGGTGGATTTATAAACGCGGTAGCCTTCAAAATCGCGGACGCCGGAGAACAGATCTTCCTCGCTTTCGGTTTCCTTGCCGTCCCATTCGAGCCTGACCTGATTTTTGGACGTTATGAATGTAAGTTTCGGCGCTGGAGGCGGCGGCGGGCCGGCGAAATCGGGAACGCCATCGCCGCGGAACCAGAAGGTATCGCCCGAGGCCGTGATTCTGTATTCGCCGCGAAAACCGTCGCCATCCGTGTCCACTCCAGGATTGTCATAGACCCAATCGGCCCATTGAGAGTTGGTGGCGAAATCGGTGAAATCGAGGCCGTCGAAATAAACCTGGATTGAGGCCTCAACAGTTTCGTAGCCATTGAGATGATCTTCAAAATTCTGAGGATTGGTATGAAAACCCTCGCCGCAGATATAGGCGGTGGTCAAGCGCAGGGTATCATTGGCGCGGATAGTGTCGAATGGTCCGAATGCGAAGAGATATCTGGTATCGTATCCGTTGGCCAGGGTGGCGGCCGTGGACGGAGGCGCTATCCATCCCTCACGCGACAGGGCGCACCAAATTTGATCGTAATCGAACTCGCCGTTGGACATGACCTTGTACTTGGCCTTGTCGCCGCCGGGAGTGCCGATTCCACCGCCGGGGAACGGCTCGGAGCCAAATTCCACTCTTCTCGGACCCCAATCCTTGGTAGCATCGATATTCGATATCCACCAGTTGAAACTATATGACAGCGACTCTGCGGGAAGCGGAGTCCTGACGACCCTGACACCCGATACCCCGGTCGGGGAGCGGGGCTCGTAGGCTCCGAAATAAGGCTGGCCGTCGTTATCGGCGATCCAGGCGGTATTGATACGGTTGACCGAGGTGTCGGCGCCATCGATGAGGATATATACGGTATCGAAGCCGCAGATATCATCCTGGGCGCCCCACTCGTCGGTGTACACGGGTTCGGACGTGTGCCCGACGTCGGCATCGATATACATTCCTACCCAGAGATCCTTAAGAGTCCTATGGCCGAGATTGGCGATATCGAAATCGAACAGGATGAAGTCCTCGGCATATTCATAACTCCAGGCATAACTCTTCTGGGTTATCTCGATTCCCAGGGGAATATGTACCCTGGCGTCGTTGGGATCCTGGGTGACAATTATGCCGGTTGTTACGGTGTCGGTGTAGACAGCGATATAGTCCTGTTCAGACCTGGCCCCCTCGTTGCTTCCGAAGGGATATACGTCAGAAGGACGCGTAGAGCGAACCTCGATGACGCCGCCGGGGGGTAGATCAGGGAACATCTCGAAGACCTGGCCCCACCAGCCGTCGTTTCCGATAGATACGATGGTATCGAGGATCGGTATCCCCTGGAGATTGACAGTATCGACAGCCGCGCCGATCCACAAAGCGCCCTGGAACAGATAATCGATATTAGATCCGGCGGGGAACTGGCAATCAGGCGCCACCAGGTATTTTCCGCCGCAATCTTCGTATTCACCGTCCTGGCTGCCGAAAAAGCCGAAGTTCGTGATCGAGAACCAGACGTTACCAACGTCGTGCACCCTCAAACAGGAATTGGGCAACACGGCCGGTTTGGCCACCGGCCCGCCTCCGGTGTCTTGGTCCCTGGGCATTGTGGCATTTAGGTTGGCCGCAGCGCCGACAAGAAGCAATAGAAGAATTATTTTCTTCATCAAATCCCTACCTCACTTTCTCACTGGCCCCGGAGCCCGGAACGCGTGAAAAGCCGTGCCCGATTTGGCATCGAACACCGTGTTTATCTCGATAATTATTTCATCAATCATGCGCATCCTGCCATCCCCCTTAGAAATTCATGCTCAGGCCGACTTTGACCTGCCGCCCCGGATCGTAATTGGCAGGGTTGGCGTTGCGCGGCAGGCCGGTGAGTATCTGGCCATTTTCATTAATGTTGGTATATGCCAGGCCGGTGCTTTCATACACGGAGTTGACATTCCTGGTATCGAAGAGGTTATCGACTCTGAGGGAGGTCGTATAATTCATCTTCCAGACCTGAAAGTTCTTATCGAACCGAACATCGACGGTGGAATAGAATCCCATCCTCTTGGAGTTGGGCAGAGGCTGCTCGCGTCCTACCAGAAGCTGGCCGGGATAGCTGGCCGTAGGCGTAAACGGCTTGCCGGTCTTGAACTGCCAGATAAAATTGAAAGACCAATCATCCGGGAATTTAAATATGCCGAACCGGGGATGATGATCCTTGGCAGCCCTGACATCGCCGTTAAGGGTGATCTGATGCCTGATATCCCAATCGAGTGGCCGCTCCTGAATGGGGATTTGCTGGCGGTAGAATCTGGCGAAATAGTCGGATGTCGCATCTGAATTCTTGCCGAACGCCCAGGAATACTGATATTCGACCGAGCCGGCGAAGAAGCTGCCATATCTTTTTTCGAGCTGCATCTCCAGGCCGCGAGTCCGAGCGTAATCGACATTGCCGTAAACGTCGGTTGTAATGGGGCCGTATATCTCACGGACGGAATTCAACAGGCCGTAGTAGTCCTTATAAAAGCCGGAGAGATCCATCACGTAACCCCTGGCAATCGAATACTGCACACCGATCTCGTAGGAGATCGTCTTTTCGAAATCGAGATTCGGATTACCGATGATGCCGGCCGCGTTGGAGGCCTGCGTCGGCCGCTGGTAGAAGCGATTCCTGTCGGGCAACTGATAGAAGTGCCCATAATTGAAGTAGAGCTTCGCCTTGTCGGAAACCGGGAACGAGAAGGAGACTCGCGGCGAGAACTTATTTCTGGAATCGAAAATGTTCTGGCCCTGGAGGCTCTCCTGGGAGTACTCGGTTCCCTTGACCTCATTGGCCTGCAGGTAGAATTCATACCTGAAACCGAGGTCGGCGATCATTTCGCCGTACTCCATCTTATCCCTGATATAGAAGGCGCCCTCTTTCGGCGTGCGGGTGTAGAAATCGCGGAAGATTCCCCGATCGGGCCAGTCACCACCATCGTCCTGCCCATCGTAAGTCCGGTCGGGGTATTGGAGGTCGTTCATCTCCATGGTCAGGTCCTTAAATTCCAGGCCGGACTTGATCTCGTGCTGTTTGGCCACCTGGCTGGTGAGATTCAGGGCGAATGTATTGGTTACGCTTTTGGTCCTGTCGTACAGCGCCCACTGGTCGTAGCCGTAATCCCAGAATCCATTGGGACCGTCCCATATGCCGTTGCCATTGGCATCGACAAACGGTTCGCCGTAGTCGTAATACCCATTGGGGGCGTCATAACGGCCGTTGTTGTTGAGGTCGCGGAAAGGTATGCCGGCGGCCCAGTCGTCCTCGGGGCTGTCATGCCGGCCGTTGCCGTTCAAATCCCAAGCGCCCCTGAAAATATCATCCGGCGTATTTGGGTCGTTATCCGGGGGATCGTATCGGCCGTTGAGATTGGCATCGACGAAAGGTTCACCGAGATTGACATCGCCATCGGTGTAGGGCTCGGCCCGGTCGCGGTTGATAACGTTACGAAGCTGCGGGTCGTAAACGCCGTTGCCCCGCTCATCAACAAGATAGGCGAAATCACCAATATCGTATTGTCTGTTATCGTTGATATCTTCGTATGGCTCATTATCGTCCCGGCGGCCGTTGCCGTTGGTATCGACAAAGGGATCGCCGGCGTTGTCGAACACGCCGTTGCCGTTGGAATCGAAGAAGTAATGGTCATTGGAAAGCGGCTCGGAGGGGTCCCATTGGCCGTTGTTGTTGAGATCGGAATATGGCTCGCCAATGTCGGCGTCGTGCTGGCGATTGCCGTTGAGGTCGAAGACGTGGACGGTATCGGGGCCGATCACCAGGACGGAATCGGGGAAGAAGTAATCGTAATCACTGTCGTAGATGCCGTTGTTGTTGTTGTCGACGAAGGGCTCCCCGAAGAAGCCGTCGTTGTTGATGTCGACGAAGGGTTCGGCCCGATCCCACTGGCCGTTATTGTTGGCGTCGCTGTAAGCCTCGTAAAAATCGGAATTCAGGAAATCGCCCGGGTCGCGATCGCCCGGTGTCTGCTCGTATATCTGAATGTAGCGGTTCAGCTTGAGCTCGCCGATCGTATTTTTCAGGAAGGGCGGCGAAAACGTAAAGGTTACGCCGTAGATCTCTTTCGACTCCTTTATCCGCGGCGCCGTCTCGGGCGTGTACAGAAAGGCCCAGCTGAAGCCGGTCAGATTCTGCCACTGTTTCCAATAATTAAGCGATAGCCTGTACCTGGCGTTGGTATCCATCTTCCAGGTCAGCTTGCCCGATCCCGAATATTCGTTAACCCGACGATTCGGTATCTTGATTCCCAGAAATTCCTCGTCGCCATAATCGATTTTCGAATTTTCCGAGGAGTAGCTATTGTAATCGACGTAATTGTTCGACTTGTTGGTCGAGAAGCTGACGAAGTATGCCATATTCTCGCCCGGCCATTTCAGGCCCAGGGCCGGAAAAATCTGGTCGGCCAGCCCCGGCACGGGACCGGAGAGGTTCCATTCCAGTCGGTCGGTATTGAAGGAGTATTTGTTGAGAGCATCGAAGCCGAAATCGTCGGTCAGGAATTCGATGCGGCCGGTGGTGGTGCGGACGTTTCCTTCCTTCCTGACCACGTTGACGATGGCGGAAGCGACGCCACCATATTCGGCATCGAAATTGCCTTTCAGGAGGGAAAGCTCCTCGATGTCGGTGGCGGCGATATCGACCTCGCCTTTATAAGACTGCCCGTAGCCGCCGAGCGGGTCTTTGATCACGATACCGTCGACTATGAAAGCGATTTCGCCGCCGCGGCCGCCGCGGGCGTGAAAGACACCGCCCTCGCGGACAAAGCCGGAGGCATGGCGAAGAACGTCGCCGACATTGGAGACGGGCATGGTTTTGATTTTGTCAGCCGAGAACTTGTCCTCGGTTTGAGTTATGTACTTGTCGATGTCTTTTTTCTCGCCTCTTACGACGATATCCTTGACCACTATGGCTGTAGAAGTCAGCTTGAAGATGGCTTCAGTGGTGACATCCACCTGGACGGTGACATCCTCGATAGTCATCTTATTATAGCTCATCAATTGCGCCGTCAGGTTATAGGTCCCCGGCGGAACATTGAGGATGACGTAGGAACCGTCGTAACTGGCGGCGGCGCCCATCGAGGTTCCCTCGATCATGACGGTGACACCGGGCAGCGGTTCGCCTTTGTCATCGGTGACGACGCCGGAGATTTTTCCGACAGTACCGGCGAGGATTTCCGCCGCGGTCAACATCAAGATGAGAAAAACCGACAAGAGCAATGACAACCCTAACTTTCCAAGTTTCATTCCGTAACCTCCTTCTTGGTCCTTGCCCTCTGGGGTAAGATAATATCTTTAGAATTTTCGATATGTTCGGAGTTCCACAAGAGCATAAAGTCATGCAGGCGACAAGCAGTCCGATTTATCCCATTAACCACATCATGAATCTCGCGCCCCCGCCACCTGAAATACAAGCGGCCCATACTTTTATTCCTCCGAATTTGCTCTCTTTTTCACCTAAAGTCAAGCCATTTTTAGAGAATAAAATCCTGCAGACGGCTGCAAATTAGAAAGGCATTTTCGCGGCCATGCTGCATTTCGCAAGGCGCTTGGTCACATGCCTGCAATCAGGCAAAGTAAGGCCCATTAGTCCGTGAAATGATACAGTCAGGCGGGGTGCTTTATTCCATAAAAAATAAAGGATCTCACCGATCGGCAGGCTGAATCTTGCGCTCCCTGGTGTTGAGCTTGGGGTCTTTGGATTATTATTTTAGTAGTATGAGCTTTGCGGTACGGAAACGCCCCTCACATTCCAGGCGCGCGAAATAGATGCCCGAGGTTTGCCCTGTGGCATCCCATGTGACCCGATGGCAGCCGGGCCCGATATGACGCTCGAGCAACGTGGCGATTCTCCTGCCGGCGATGTCGTAAATCGAAAGCCGGGCCCTTGAGGCCGTGGGCCAATCGAATTCAATCGAAGTCTCGGTGTTAAAGGGGTTGGGGAAATTTTGATGGAGGGTGAACCCACTGGGGACGATTGCATCCTCGTCCACTCCCAATTGGTCAACCGGTATCCGGTAATAGAGCATTGGATTATTCGTAATTGAACCCTCGTAATAAGGAATAGCGCCGGCGTCCCTGTCGTTGACATAGAACAGGTGCATGTAATTGTCGATCCGCTCGGCGCTGGACGGCCAGTGATCGGAATCGCAGTCGCCCGGATTGCAATTTGGCGACGGTGAATTGGTGATATTCACGGGAACCGACCAAACGATTCCATCGGGCGAATGCTGAAGATAGATATCGCCGTTGGCGTATCCCCCGGCTGAGCAGTCTGCCGGGCTGAATCTGACATAGGTGGCCACCAAGAGGTTGGAAGTGTGAACCGAGACCGACATCTTGGCCAACGTCAGATTCCAGGAGCCGACGCCGCAGTTTGTCCAGGTTTCATCTGTGCGCGTTATCTCGACGAGGGTTTCGGATATCTGGTCGGCGTGGAAAATGGAAATTCGACTGCCGATGCCAGGATCTCTGTCAATTACGGTGTTCCAGACCATATGAAGGTTATCATTGTAATCGTACACGGCGTCCAAATCCAAATAAGCAGATATGGAGTCATTGTCGTTCCCATAACCGGTAACATTGACTTTGCCGTTCTGCCAATCCCAGTTAGTGCCATCGAGGGATTGGATATAATAGATATCGTTGGACCATTGGTTGGTGGTATCGAAGGGGTGGCAGTAGATGACTGAGACTTTGTCGGAAACGGGGCTGGCGGTGACTGCGGCTGTCGGCATCATGACGCTATCGATTGGGACCCAGCTCAGCCAGGATGGTCCCCCATCAGAGGAGCGGTTATAACCCAATATGCTTTGGTTCCCAATATAGAAGGCGCTCGAAGCCACCGCCTGAATTTGTCCGCTGCGGTCGACAGTCACATAGGGCCAAAGCATCGTAGCAGTGCCCATTCTCTCGGGCATCGGGTAAAAATCGAAATAACCCTGGCCGGGCGCGGCGTCCACTGCGCAATAGAGGGATTCAGATCCCACATTGGCCCTGTGTGAAACGATCACGGCGCGGCCATCAGGCATCAGGGCCATTTGCGGGAAGCCATACCGGCCCAATACTACCTCACCAAGCCACTGGCCGGACGGAGAAAGATAGTCATAGACCAGATTCCGCGTGCTATTGCTATTAATGCCTTTCATCCAGGTGAAATGCACGCCGCCGGCAGTATCAGCGGCGACCCTGGTGCCGATGGAACAGAGCGACTGGAGATCATACTGCGTGAATCCCACCGTATCGCCGGGGGAGTTGGCGAGGGCTTTGGGAACGACGCAAATTGCCCCGACCGAGGCCGCGATGGTAACGATCAGAATTTCGGTTATCCGCCTCATATACATCTCCTTTAGGCCCTGATATACCATTCTCGGAGATTAAGTTGTTCTATTTCAGGGCGTCTACAAGACTGCGGACACGGCATGCCGTGTCGCTACTTGAGCAGAACCATCCTCTTGCTTTGATAATTACCGTCAATATTCAAACGGCAGTAGAATACTCCTGACGAAATATCGGCAACGTCCCAAATAATGTCATAATGGCCGGCATCAAGGCTCTCGCGAAGCAAGGTCGCCACCCTGGCCCCGGTGACGTCGAAAATCTCCAGTTTCACCATCCCGGCGCAAGCCAGCTCGAATGAAATTGTAGTCCGGGCATTAAAGGGATTGGGGTAGTTTTGGTGAAGGGTGAAATTCCGCGGCAGGAATTCATTGTCATCAAAGCCGGTTTGATGAAAGAAAGGCAAGGCGCCCATATCGGCACGGGTGCTGTCAGGATCAAGCGGCGAGTCGGGATCGCCAGAATCAATGCATGGTGAGCCGAAAAGCAGGTGGTAATCGGCTATCGAGGTATCCGCGAACATCGGGTCGATGCTGATATTTCCGGCGCCAGGGAAAACGGCGCCAATGTCACTATAAGAAATTTCAAACCCGCCGCCAAAATTGCCTAAATCGGATCCTCTGTTGCCCCAGATTATGGAATTGACAACTGTCACATTTGAAGCATCTGAATATATTCCGGCCGGCTCCCAAAAATGATAGGGGGGAACGAATGGATTATTATATTGTGATTCGTTATTGGCGATTGTGCAATTTACTATGGTGGGATTGGAATTGGTGCAATATATGCCCCCGCCAAATGAGGGAACGGCAGTACCTCCGGAAGTGCGGTTATGGACGATAATGCACCGCTCAACGATGGCATCGGAATTTTCGAGATAGATTCCTCCACCGTATCCGGGATCCCAACCAATGATGTAACATGTTGCGACATTCCGTTGTATCTGACATTGACTGATTCGCGGATTGCAATTGTAGAAGGACAGGCCACCTCCGCTGAAGAATGAGATGTTATTTCTAATACTGCAATTCTCAATTGCAATATCGCATCCCGTAATTCTTATGGAGCCGTTATGGTAGTTCTCGGTTACAATCGATTGAATCACGCAGAACTTCATCCGCGAAGAGTCGTCAGAATTTCGGAAATCGATGCCTCGCCAATGGGCGTCACCTACCCCCGTGAAAATGATCGAATCGGATTCGATTCCGACAGCCAAGAAGACGGCATTGGAATCGACAACCATCCTGCATCCGGGTGAAGCCTCGACTCGAACCCCCGGCTCGATCAACAGGGTTGATTCCGGCGGCACCCGACAATTGCCGATCATATTGTAGGGGCTGCCGTCGAGCGACCAGACACCCCAGACGTCACCGGAAATATCGGTTCCATTCGCTGGGGTGGCCACCACAATTGCCGCGACAATGCTGAGGATCAGAAACCTGGTCATATTTGCATTCATGTTGAAAGCTTCACTATTTCAGAAGCATGCACCTCCGGGCGACCACGCTCTTGCCATCGCCCAGCGTAATGAAATACGTCCCGGAGGCCAGTCCCCCGGCATCCCAGACAACACTGTAATGGCCGGCATCGAGGGGCTTATGCAATAGCGCGGCAACCCTGGCCCCGGTGATATCGAAGACCTCAAGCTTAGCCATCCCCGCGCGATTTAGGTCGATGGAAATCGTAGTCCGGGCATTGAAGGGGTTGGGGTAGTTCTGGGAAAGGGTGAAGTTGCTCGGAATCGATCCCGGTTCACGGGTTCCGAGAAGCGCCACGGGGTAGCCATAATAGAGCATGAGGTGAGCGGGAGCGCCGTACCCGCGATAGCCAACATAAAATATATGCAGGTAGTCATCGGCCAACTCGGCCATCGAGGGGTAAGTTTCCGAATAGCAGTTCGG
>Ga0154764_1118_pt1 | contig 29825 bp, 27 predicted proteins | sample Rifle2008BG16ft_FD_105772 | JGI IMG/M metagenome (GOLD analysis project Ga0154764, IMG submission 105772) | candidate division Zixibacteria bacterium RBG_16_53_22
GTGCCCAAAACCTGGTATATAACATCGGATGCGATCCTGACTTTCGCCAACCTCAACAACTTCGAGGAGGTCATAGAGCAGAAATATAAGGAGATTTACCAGGTCAGGATCGAGTACCCCAATATAGTGCAGACCTTCAAGAACGCCACCTTTCCGCCGGAAATTATCCAGGGGCTTTCCATGGCGTTGGATGATTTCAAGGACAGTCCCCTTATCGTGCGCAGCTCCAGCCTTCTCGAGGATCGAATGGGCTCGGCTTTTTCGGGCAAGTACAAGAGCCTATTTCTGGCCAACCAGGGCAGCAAGGCGGAGAGGCTTGATGCTCTCCTCGACGCCGTGGCGGAGGTTTACGCCTCGGTGTTTGGGCCGGACCCGATCGAATATCGGGCCGAACGCAACCTGCTTGATTTCCATGAGGAGATGGGAATCATGATCCAGGAGGTGGTCGGCACCCGGGTCGGCAAATATTACCTGCCGGCCTACGCCGGAGTGGCGTTCAGCAAAAACGAATTCCGCTGGTCGCCCCGAATCAAGCGCGAGGATGGCCTGGTTCGCCTGGTGCCGGGGCTCGGAACCAGAGCGGTCGACCGCCTCAGCGATGATTACCCGGTGCTGGTATCGCCGGGCCAGCCGGGACTGCGGGTCAATATTACGCCGGAAGAGGTCAGCCGGTATAGCCCGCACAAGATAGATGTCATCAATCTCGACACCAATTCTTTCGAGACGACTAATGTAATGGAATTGCTGGGCGAATTGGGAACGGATTATCCGGTTTTCAACCAGGTATTTTCGGTAGTCAAAGATCACCATATCCAGAGCGCGGGCGGCTTAAATTTAGATTTTAGTCCCAAGGATCTGGTGGTAACTTTCGACGGCCTGTTCACTAATACGCCGTTTCTAACACGCATGCAGATGATTCTGAAAACGCTCGAGGATAAGCTCGGGACACCGGTAGATATCGAATTTGCCTCCGATGGACGTGATTTCTACCTGCTTCAGTGCCGGCCACAAAGCCAAACCGACGAGAACAAGGCGGTGCCGATCCCCAGAGATATAGCGCATGAGCGGATGATCTTCTCGGCCAACAGATTCGTGTCAAACGGAAGGGTGCCCGACATTACCCATATCGTCTATGTCGATCCTCAGCGCTACAGCGAGCTTCAGGACCGGGCCACCATGTTTGCCATCGGCCGAGCGGTCAGCAAATTGAACAAGCTTCTCCCCAAGCGACAATTCATTCTGATGGGCCCGGGACGGTGGGGCAGCCGCGGCGACATCAAGTTAGGTGTCAGCGTCACCTACTCCGATATCAACAATACCGCGGTGCTTATCGAGATCGCGCGCAAGAGCGGCAATTATGTGCCCGACCTCTCGTTCGGAACGCACTTTTTCCAGGACCTGGTCGAGGCCAACATCAGGTACCTGCCGCTTTACCCTGATGATCCCGGGGTCGTCTTCAATGAGGATTTTTTGAAACATTCGCCCAATCTGCTGCCCGAGATACTTAGCGAATTCACATATCTTTGCGACACCATTCATTTGATAGATGTCCCGGCCGTGACCGATGGGCGCGTGCTGCAGATATTGATGAATGCCGATTTGAGCGAGGCGGTCGGAATATTGACCCAGCCGAAATCGTCGGGTGAGATGGCGGAGACGAGGCGCAGAGGCGGCGCCGAGATGCCATCCGACAGCTACTGGCCATGGCGGCTCAGGATGGCGGAGCATATTGCTTCGCAGCTCGATCCCGACAGATTCGGCGTCAAGGGTTTCTATCTTTTCGGAAGCACCAAGACCGGGACAGCCGGACCGGGAAGCGATATCGACGTGCTGGTGCATTTTGTCGGGACACCGGAACAGGAAAAAATGCTGGTCGCCTGGCTGGAGGCCTGGAGCCTCAGCCTCGATCAGGTTAATTTCCTGCAAACTGGATACCGTTCGGGCGGGCTGCTCGATTTCCATATCATAACCGATGATGATATCGAGCGAAAAACAAGCTGGGCGGTCAAGATAGGCGCGATTACAGATCCGGCGCGGCCACTGGCGATGAAGAGGAAAACTCAGTCATAGCAGTTCCCTGACAGCGCCATCGGGACTTTCGAGATCGAACTTGATGATGGCCAGCTCAGGGCCGTCATGCGCGGCCGTAAAGCATGGCGTTCTGCCGATTCGATCTTGCCAGGAGCCGGTGATTGCGGCCGATTCGTGGATATGTCCGTGAAGGGTCAAGTGCGGTTGTCTTTCCTCTATCAACTTTTTAACCGCGATACTCCCAACATGCTTATCGAGCGGAACAAAGTCGATGAATTTGCCATCGGACGCTATCCGATCGAGGTTGGTCTCGTGGGGCGGCGCGTGGAATAAGAAAACCGCCCGGCTCAGGTCGCGGTCCTCGGTGAGATTTTCCAGATCCTCTTTGATGGTGGCAAATTTCGCCTCGTAGTCCAAAACCTCGACCGTGCGGAATCCCTCCTCCGGTGAGATGGCCCCGGGGCTGACATATCTCGAAACATCATACCTTTCCCAGTCTTTGAGCATGAAGGGTGTCGGAGGCACATAGCAATAGCCGTAAATGTCGAATCCTGCGCAATGGGTCATCTTACTATTGATATAATTCCACAGCCCGCGCTTCTCGCCCTCCACGATACAATCTTCGTCCACCTTGCCGTCATCATTCCCGAGGATAATAAGCACTTGCGGATATTTGTCCTTGAGGAGTATTCGGAGCTTGATAAACTGCGGCATCAGAAAGCCCCTTATGAAACTATCGCAGGATGTGTTTCCGGCGTATGACAGCGGATGGGGCAAGATATCACCGCCTATAAATACGATGGTTGGGGGGTCCTTATAGATCTCGGCAATAAGTCTGTGATAGCGGTCAAGCTGCCCGTGAATATCCGATACGAAAAAGCAGGATATCATAGCGAAAACAGGGGCCTACCACCAGACCTGTTTGCCGTCTTCAATCGTAAATATCCGCTCATCACGATTAGAACCCTCGGCGACCAGCCAGTAGAGTCGGCCTGACGGCACGGAAGCGAAATTCAGAGGCTGGCCGGAGGCCTGCAATTTGCCAAGCGACCGCCAGCAGTTATCCCAAAAAAACAGTTCATATTCCTTCCCGGGCTCGAAGAAAACTGTATCGATGCCATCGGTAGAAACCTGCTGGACTTTCGCGGTTGTGGAAATCAGGCTTAATTCAATCTTGGGAGCCGATGAAGATTCCAGCGTTATTGTCGCCCCGGTATCATCGAGGATAAACGGCGGGCCGGCGGGGTCGAGGCTATCCTCGTTGACATAATATGCCGGAAGATATGCGATATCCGTTCCCATTCTCGCAAACGTAACATCACCGTTTTCCACCCGTCCCCAATGTATCGGCTTCCACTGGCCATCGTTGAAGACACAAATATATGCGATATCGACCGAATCGGGCGGCGCCTTTTCGAGGTCAACTGCTGCATCGACTGTCTTGACGTAATCGCTGGTAACATCGATATAGCTTTTCCCCGCCAGCCAGCCGGGGACCTTTTCCTGCTTGCGGGGCTGGAAGATAAGGTTGTCGGGTTGCTTGGAATACATCTTGCGATAGACCTTGGCCAGCTTATTCCAGAGGGTATATTCGCCGGGATTGGCCTCGGCGCCCATGAATGGAATGACCCTGCCATCGGCGGTGACGATGGCGTTCCAGGCGTGGTTGTTGCCGGAATTGGCCCAGTACGGTGTATAGTCGCTGGTGACCGCCAGGCCGCTGGCCCGCATGGCGTAGATCGTGATATTGGTCATGTCCTCGCATCGCCCCAGGCGATTGGCAAGCATTTCAGATAGCCCCTGGTCGGTGGGATGGTAGTAGTAGCGGGGATCGAAAGTGAAATAGGTCATGACATCCTTGTTGATTATCCTGGCGGCCTCGATCGGATCGGCCGGATCGGCCATCAGGGATTCTATCCCGGCGTATTTATCCCAGAAATATTGCCGCCAATTCTCAAGTGGTTCGTTGCTTCCCCGATACGGCAATATATATTCGCAAAATTCCCCGAACGAAAAATCGCCGGCCCAGGGTTTTTCTCGCCAGCCCCTGAAAGCGTATTCTATTTGATCTATCAAAAATTCGGCTTTGACATTCTCGATGTCCTCGCGGAGCTCCTTCTTCTTGAAATCCAGAGTGGGATGCTCCTTCTCGATGACCTCCCAGGCTTTGAGAAGAGAATCATAGTTGGGGTAGTCGGCGCTGTCGAATGCGAATTCGGCCCCGGCGCTATCGACCAGGCTGTATGTCACATAGCAATGGCCCTCCATGTTGGATATGAGGAAATTGGCGGCCTGATATTCGAGCGTATCGCCGAGCCGGGCGTAATGAAGCAAGACCTTTTCCAATTCGGGACGATTGGGGCCGGCTTTTTCCAGGATTGGTATGATATCCGGTTGAAAAAACAGCTCATCGGCGAATGATGCGGCGCACATAATCAAGAACAAGAGAACGATCTTGAGGATTTTAGAGAACATGAGTCTCCCCTGTTAATTAATTTGACGATGGCCAAAAGCTATGCCATCGGGCGGTATTTGACAAGGGAATAAGTAATCGAATTCGAGATTCGATTATTTAAACCTTTTGAGCTCATCGATTTTGAAATCCCATTCCGGCGTATGGAGGAATTTGGTATGCGGCAAACGGTACCATGGGCTTATTGCCGAATCATTGGGATTTTTCAATATATGGATGTCCTGGGCGGGCATATAACTTTGGGCCAGGATGAAAATCGCTTGCCCGGTTATTGTGTCGCGGGCAAGATCCGTTACGATTACCGCGTGGCCGGGGTTGCTCGTCCCGGGCTTTCCTCCCCTGATGAAAACATCGCTAATACTGATATCCGCGGCATTGTCGACCTTTTCAAGCTCCCGGCTCAATGATAACGTACCCGCATATGTGAAAACGCAATCAAGATATCTTCGGAAATTAGCATAAGAGGAATCCACAGACTCCGATCGTATCCATTTTGATTTATTGCCGTCAATTACCGGCCTGTAACCCAGAAGCCAATTGCTAAAGGACGCGCTATCGCCGTTGGTGAAATTGAAGCTGATCAGGTCAAAATGATGCTTCGAATAGAAGTATTCGGCGCGCAACCGAATGACCGCGTCGGCGCATTGCTGCAGATTTTCCCTGCCCACATCGATATCTAAGACAGCGAAATGCGCGCCCTGATTCACCTTCTGTTCGCCATCATAGAGCATTACAGGGGGCCTGTCGTCTTTCAGCGGCAGGTGGCGCAGCCAGTCCGCAAACGAATCTGAGTCGGCCGGTACGCGGGCAAAACCGGATGGCACAGCGATGCGGCTGCAAATTGCCCGGGATAAATCCGCATCGGGCTTCCAGGAGTAAGATCCGGTTTGAGCATTTGCGATTCGAAAAGCCAAGATCAAGAAAAATACAACCGCCTGTTTCAGATTAAATGTGGTAAATGGCCGCATATAGCAAATATAGCGAGAACAGAACGAATCTTCCACATGAATGTTGAGGCGCCGTTTTCCAATTGTCGGTCAGCGAATATGCTACCGATTCAACGGCAGTTTTGTTTTGATTTCTGGGGCCATTGCGTCATTTCTTTCTGATTAACGTGATTACAAGCCCGCCCCATATCAGTGCTTGATAACATGGGGGTTGGATGCTAACATTTGAATAAATCGCCTCTGCAAGTAAAATAGGAGAAATTATGAACAGCCTGGGGAAAGCGGATACCGAAATTAAGTATTCCGCCGTTATCGTGCTGTCGGCAATTGCGACATTTATTTTCTACTGGCTTACCTGCTTCAGGACATTCACCTGGTGGGACAGCTCGGAATATTCGATTGCGGCATTGACACTGGGCATCCCGCACCCGCCGGGTTCGCTTCTGACTGTGATGGCCGGTTGGATCGCTGCCAAGCTCCCTCTGGGTGTGGACAAGTTCTTCGCCTTGAATTTATTGGCGTGCCTGATGGCGTCTTTCACGCTTTATTTCGTGGGCCGGGTTTCGCTTGGCCTATTTTATCAAACCGCCGAAAATGACTCCTTTAGAATCAAGGGCGTTCCTCATGGGCCGGCAATCGCTACTTCACTGGCGATGCTTTTCTTCGGCCTCTCGGCCACCATGTGGCATTACGCTATCAGATTCACCCCTTATATGACAACGGCCCTGCTTACGATCTTGATATTGACGGCGGCTCTGGCCTGGCAGAAGCGAATGAACGACCCCGATTCTCACATTTGGCTGGCTCTGGTCACGCTCCTGTTTGGTCTTGATTTCAGCGTGCATCGCACCAACTTGCTCATGCTGCCGGGCTTTCTGGCCTGGATCGCCGTTATCAAGCCCAGGACATTTCTTTCGATCAAACACTGGATTTTCGGTATCGCCGGACTGGCGATCGGATTGTCGGTGCAATTTCTTCTTATCCCCATGGCCGCCGGCAAACCGTTCATCAATTTCAACGATCCCAGCAGCCTTTCGAGCTTTTGGGATTATATCACCCTGAAACAATATGGCGGCGGATGGCTGATCAATATGTTTCCGCGCAAGGCCCCATTTCTCAATACACAGGTGGCCGATTATATAAAAGTGTTCGGCGATAATTTTGCCAGGGGCCCCTGGCCTGTTATCAGATTTCTTCCATTTGTTCTGGGATTGGCGGGAGTGATTTTGCTGTTCAAGCGAAACCGGAAAATAGCGCTTGGCCTGGCGGTCATGTTCTTATTCTCGAGCCTCGGCGCAATCTCATATTTCAATTTGCCGGAGAATTTCTTCAGGTCGATCGACAGGCATTACATGCCGTCATTTGTGATATTCGGTATCTTCATTGCATATGGCGCGGCCTCCCTGATGCTTGCTGTCCTCGAAGTGCAGGGGCGATCGCGTTTGGCTATCGTGGCACTGGCCGCTATCCTCCTGACTTTGATGCCGATTCAGGCGGCTGTAAGAAACTACCGGCTGGTCGACGGCTCCAGATCGTATTTCGCATACGATACGGCGAAAAACTACCTGTCGAATCTTCCAAAGGATGCCGTCTTTCTTTCGCAGGCGGATATCGATACATATCCATTGTGGTGTCTTCAGATAGCGGAGAATTTTAGAAATGATGTTGCCGTCTGCAATATCAGCCTGATGAACACCCCGTGGTTCGTAGAGCAAGTGATACAAAGGGACGACAGATTTCCTGTTAGGATGGATCGCTCCGAGCTGTCGGCGTTATCGATCATCCCCTGGCACGACTCGACAATAACAATCCCGGTAAATGTTCGCGCGGAGGATTATGGCTTCGCAGATAGCACTTTAATGCCGGATTCCATTTCGTTTTTGGTAAGGCCGACGCTTTCCGGGCAATATATATTCGTGCATGACCAGATGGCCCTGAGAATAATCGCCGCCAACAACTGGCAGCGGCCGATCTGTATCTCGACCCTGATTCCGGAATCCACGTTGAACTGGCTTGCTCCGTCGCTGCGTCTTGAGGGCATGTTTCGGCGCCTCGTGCCGGCCAGGGCGGCCATATCGGATGCGGAATTCTTAAAGCATAACCTGCTCGAAAATATTAATTATCGGGGATTTGCCGATCCCTCGATTCCCAAAGAAGCACCTACCAAATGGGTGGCGTGGAATCTATGCGGCGCTTTTCTGGCATTATCGGCGATGGAATCCAGCATGGGCGATACCACAGGTTGCAGGAACGCCATAGATCAAATGAATATGATGATCGCACCGATTAATCTCTCGCCGCCAGAGGGGCTTGCAACGGCTATCGCCAATGCCTGTAAATAACCACTGCCCGGAAAAATCTTCGATTCAGTTCGGCACGCCTTACATGAACCACTTCTTCGAGCTGTGAATCAGGTCGCCGTATTCTTTCATAAGCGCCATCTCCTCGAGCGACAATGGGCCGCTTCGGAGCGCGTCCAGGTTTTCCTTGAGCTGCTTCAAATTCGATGGCGCCATCATGCAAACATCAACATTGGGATTGGATAAAACGAACCGGTAACATTGGCCGGGGGTGGGAATCGGCTTTTCCCGGGGCCAACCTTTATGCCTTCTTATCAAATACCTCCAGCGCGTGGCCGTATAGCTGACCAGTCCGGGGTCATGTTTTCCCAGGAAAGGGAATATCTCTTCCTCGGCCCCGCGGTGGGCGGCGTTATAGCGGATCATCAGGAGATCAAGAGCCCCCTTGTCCGCGAGCCGCCCGGCAAACTTGCGGTCGTGAGTCGATATGCCAACCGCCCTGATTTTCCCCTCCTCCTTAAACCGATAAAGCTCCTCCCGGATCGATTCCGGGAATTGCTTTTCTTTCATTACGCCCAGGAAAAGGAAAACGTCGATATAATCAGTGCCAAGTTGCCTCAGCCTTTTCTCCATTGTCCGCCGCAGGTTGGGATGCCCATAAAGAAGGTTGTAGGCGCCTGTCGCAACCACGAAGCTGTCTCGCCTCGATTTGGCAAGCTCTTTGAGAGTCCCGGTCATGTGGGAGTCGAATCCGTAACAGAAGAAATAATTGACACCCTCATCGAGTGCCTTGAGAATTGTCTCCTTGCCGGGCCGATAGGTGGCCGAGAGGCCGAGACGAGTCACTTTGATTCCGGTCTTGCCCAGAACCCCTTGAACAAAATCACCTGTCATCCTGTACCTGCTTTCAAGGGCATCAGAAATATCATATTCGCCTCTAAATACTCCAATTTTGCCTGGTGTGCAACGACTTATTTATCGATTCCAATTCCTCGCAACATGTTGATGCATGCAGCCCAAAAAGCCCGAATGCTCTTAACAAGTTTCGATAGGCGGCAATACTGATGAAAATAAGCCGGGTGGATATCCCTATCGGACTTGAATTGCGGGGCAACTGCCAAGAGGTTCGCGGTCCGCGAAGATAATCGAATCTCAGCGGAGAGACTGGGATTTGAACCCAGGAGGCCCTTTTGGGGCCTACACGCTCTCCAGGCGTGCTCCTTAGACCAACTCGGACATCTCTCCGTAATCGCTCAAAAATCAAAAATACCCTTCGGTGATGCGGTTGTCAAGCCCCCTTCGCGGCAACGTGCCGGTCAAGTCGGCTGCGACTCAGATTAGCGATTGACTAAAATCGCCGCGAAAGATACTTTTGGCTCATGAATAATTTTAAGCGCCTCGTGGAAATCATAGATATCCTGCGCGGGCCTAACGGCTGCCCGTGGGATAAGAAGCAGGATCACAAATCGTTGAAGCCATATATCATCGAGGAAGCTTACGAGGTTATCGAGGCTATCGAGGCCGGCGACGATTCCAGGCTCTCCGAGGAGCTGGGCGACCTGCTGACACAAATCGTCATGCATGCCCAACTGGCCAGGGAGCGCGGCGCGTTCGATATCGACACCGTTGCGGAGAAAATCGCCGATAAGCTGGTCGAACGACACCCGCACGTATTCTCAAGCCGCGCCGATCTGACACCCGAGGAGGTCCTTCACAACTGGGAGCGCATCAAACTGGAGAAATCCAGGGATCCCGGCTACTCGGTTTTGCAGGGTGTTCCCCTGTCCCTGCCGGCCCTGCTCAAGGCCTTCAGGATTCAAGAGAAGGTCGGGCGATACGGATTCGATTGGAAAAATCCCGGCGATGTTATTGCCAAGGTCAAGGAGGAGATTGCCGAGTTCGAGGAGGCGTTGCAGACCGGCGAAAAACTCAAACAGGAGCATGAGCTTGGCGACCTGCTGTTTTCGCTGGTCAACCTCGGCCGTCACCTGGGAATGCAGCCGGAGGAGGCCCTCAACGGCACCATTCGACGATTCACGCGGCGGTTTCAATATATCGAGCAGAGACTTCGCGAAACTGGAAAGACATTGACCGATTCAAACCTCGAAGAGATGGATAAATACTGGGATGAGGCAAAAAGCATATTGCCATGACCCTTGCCGGAAAGAACAAAAACGGGTCCCGCTCATCGATCGCGGAACCCGCTGAGTCTTCGAATAACAGAAATTAGTTACCCCCCGTACTGGACATCCCATTCCCAGTAATAGTCACCGGATTCGAAACGAACATGGTAATGATCCAGGTAAAAGGTTGCTGTCACAGCCCAGTTGTTGCTGCCTGACCCCTGAGGAACCTGCCAATTAATCAGCATGGAGAAATTCAAGCTGCCTGATATGGGATGGGGATCAGCCTCGAACTCCAGATCGGAATGATTGAAAGTAATATCGATAAGGGCCGCGTCATAATCCTGGTCGTAATGCGAATTGGGATTCTGAAGGATCAAATCGGCCGACGAGCTGCCGTTGAAGACTACGAGCTCAGACTGGATACCGACGATATCCAGATTTTGCCAGAAATCACCAATCAGGCTGGAAGTGTCGCCAACCAAATCGCTGCTCAGCCTGGCGTGATATTCCAGGGCCTCGGTAGTGAGAGAATCGGGATACATCTGGTAACCATCCGGACCATGAAACCTTACAGAATCGGTGTATGTCAGATCATTGCCGAGGGTATCATCTTGGTGGAAATAGATGGCCCACCAGCCGCTCGATCCGTTGTATATGACGCTGGTTGAATCGCTGGCCACCTTAGGGGGGCTAATGAAATCATACTCCAGATAAGAGAAACCGTCCACGGCGGTTTCGGCAGACGTTTCGACAAACGTTTCGGCATAAATCTGCGCACTTTGGAACGCAGAATCGTTGTAATCCCCCTCGGTCTTGGCCGGATTGGTATTCTTATCCGAACAGGCAGAGAATAACGTCGCCGCGCCGAAAAGGACCAGGCTGAGAAATACAAAGGGCTTTTTCACTCCTCCTCCTTGCTGTAAGGTATCAGGCCATAAATATGGCTTTCCATTATTATAATCGGCCTGGCAACCCCGTTATTTTAGCGCCAGTCAAAATAAATTTATGACGAGCCTATTCGCTTTCTTCCGACTCCTCGGCCTCCTCCTCGTCCTCATAATCGTCGTCCGGGGTCTGATCATCATCCATTCCTGATTCGAGCTGGCGATCCTGCATTCCCATAACGCCGGTCCCATAACGATAGACCAACTGGCCGCCGATATGGCCTCCAAATGAGACAATCGCCGCCGCAATAACCGCGATTGCCAGTCCAATCCAGCCGGCACCGCCTGCCGGCCTCTTGCCGAATGCCAGCCTGACAATAGTCAGCAGGACTACAAGCCCGAGATACACGAATCCCAACAATTCATGCGTCTCGATCAGTTCCTCTGCGGCCTCCGAATGCCAGACCGTTTCCTCGGCGAATAACCCTGTGGCAACCGCGGCAATTGCCCCGGCCAAAGCAAAAAGGGTTAAGATTGTGCCAACTCGAAGATAATTCTCCCTTTTCGAAAGCAAACCTATCAGATCGGTCAGGATGACCGCAAAAATCAATGCGATCGGAAAATGGACCAAAAGCGGATGAACATTCGGCATAGTATTCTCTCCTTATCTCCCTACTTCGAAATCTCACGCCCACTCTGCCGGGCATCGCGCAAAATATATTCGTCCGTGACTCTCACTAAGTGGCCGTCGCGATAATCGAAAACCTCGAACGGCTCTCCCGTCAGCCGGATCTCCCTCAGGGCTTTCCCGATATCGATCGGCCCATAAACCGGGTCGTTCGACGCCACCACGTCATTTATGTACCCAAACCTGTAGATCATGGTCGGCCCGATTATGGCCCGGCCCGGCATATGGTCGAGCAGCACGAATTTGCAGTTGATCAGGTCCACGCCCGAGGACCTGATATCGGAGATCATCGAGGCTACCAGCATCTGATTCTTCCTGTATTCGAGCGAGGTCACCCAAATGGAAATGGCGGACAGGACCGCCAACGCCCCGGAGCCGACATAGAATAATCGCTTCAAAGATTGCCGTGCCTTGAAACGTTCGACGATCCGCCCCAGGAGGTTTGCCAGGATGACCGACAGACCTATAGAGGGTAAATAGATATTTCGCGATGTCACCTTATAATTTAACGGCAGAGCCGGCAACAGGGTCAGAAAAATGAAAAACGCGAAGAAGCTTACCAACCTGGGGGCTCTGAATATCAGGAAGATCGAATACGCCATCAGGCCCAGCATGCACGCGAAACTCAGGCTATCCCAAATATTATAGATTACGGGGCTCAGATGAGAAGACAGTTTCTGGAAATACGAATGATCAGGCGGCGGAAGGGCCATCCATTCAAAATAAGCGCCCAGTCGCGTAATGACGTGGGGCCCGAAATAGTAATAATCCTCGACTATCTGGGGCCGCACTATCAGGGTCGCTCGCAATGCAAAATAGACAGTCAGGCCGGCGGCGCCGACCATAGCGACCGGCATCAGTCGTTTCCAGAGATAATTCCTCTCGGCAAATATCAATGTAAAGACGGCAAATCCCAGGGGGGCGACCACGAAATCCTCGACAACAAACAGACCCAGGGTCGAGACCGCCGCATAAATGGCCAGCGACCGGGGACGCCCGTCAAGTATGTAGCTCCGAAGAGCCCAGAGGCTCAAGATCCAGAATGCCGCCGCGAATATTCGAATCGTGCCATAGAGCCACAGAACCGCCTCGTAATGCTGAAAATATACGGCGAAAATCAGCCCGGCGAATAGCGAGGTAGCCCGGGGAACCCCCATCTTGAGCAGGAATCTATAGAGCAGAATACAGATCGCGATATGAAGCGCAATATTCAGCGCATAATACCAGACCGCGTTTTCGCCAAAGGCAAGGTATCGAAAATAAAGGAGAATATTCGTCAGGGGTCTGAATCGGCCGAGATTCTCCATCGACAGAAATTCCAGCCACGAAAAGCCATTGGAATAATTAAACAGGACCAGCCAATCATCGGTATGAAAATTATTGACCAGGCATATCGTGTAGGAAACGATACCGGCCATGCCTATGGTTAATTCATCTCTGATGTTCTTCATCTTGAAATATCCCGACAATCGTAATATAAACATTCCGGAATTTAAGGAATTTTGGAGGTCTTTCAATGAAAAAAATCATCCACACCGACCGTGCCCCGACGGCTCTGGGACCCTATAACCAGGCAATAATCGACGCTGAAACCGGGCTGCTTTTCACGGCCGGCCAGATCGGCATCGATCCCCGGTCGGGCGAGTTGGCAGGCTCCGACGCGCGAGGTCAGGCGCAACAGGTTTTTCGCAATTTGCGGGCGGTCCTGGAGGAAGCCGGCTGCGGCTTCGAGGACGTTTTAAAAAGCACGATTTTCCTGAAAAATATCGACGATTTCACTCCTGTCAACGAGGTTTATGCCGAACATTTTATCAGGGATTTCCCGGCTCGCTCAACGGTCGAGGTCGCGAAATTGCCCAGGAATGCCCTGGTCGAAATAGAATTCGTGGCGCGGGTTTCGGGCGCCGAATATCGCAGGCGAAAAGAATTTGACAAATAATGTCAAATCGCTTATCTACCCTATGCCCGACATGATGACTTCTCAAAGGAGGGGAAAAAGTTTGACACGGCGGCCGCTTAAGAAGCTCATATTTGTTTACCCGAAGAGAAAATTGTTCCTGTCTTTGGCGGCGATCGCCCTAATCTTATCGGCCGAGGTCTCGACCTCGGCACCGGGGGAAAATGCCCTGGATTTCCTCAATCTTCCTGTCGGCGCCAACTCCGCGGCCCTGGGGCAGGGAGGCTACGCCGGCATCATCGGCCCCGAGGCCATTTTCGGCAATCCCTCCCTTTTAGGAAATACCGCATTTTTCGCCAGCCATCAGGAGCTCTTGCTCGACACGCGCGCGGAGGCTTTTGCCCTGGCCTCGAATCTGGGCGAGGGTTTTACGCTCGGCTTTGGCGCGCTGCTATTCTCGCCGGGTCAGATCACCGGTTATTCAGCGGAAAATTCGAGGACAGGCACAATCGATGCCGGAGACAGGGTTGTAAGGCTGGCCGTGTCGAAGGCGGGCAGGATTTCATGGGGAGTTTCAGCCTCATATTATCACCAGAGGCTCGATACCCAGATGGGAAACGGGCTCGGCGCCGGCGTCGGAATCTCCATCGAAACGCAGACGGGGCGATTTTCCCTGACTGCGGATAATCTCGGTCCTCCATTCACGGTGGAATCACTATCCGCTCCTTTGCCGGCAAGATTCTCGAGTTCGGGATGGGTGCCGCTCTTCAATCCTGCAGTAAGCTTAAGCCTCGACCTATCGTATAGAAACTCGGTCGGGATAACAGGCTGTGCGGGCCTCGAGTACCGTCCGCTTGACGGATTTCAATTGAGGGCAGGTTCGAACAACCTTGAATCCGTTGCGCTTGGCCTGGGACTCTCGCGCAAGAATGTATCGCTTGATTATTCCTATGTCCCGCAGGACGATTTCGGAGACAGGCATATCTTCAGCCTGATCCTGGCAAAATAACTTGACAGTAAAGTGGATTTTGGGTAACTACATTATGAATAAAACTTCAGGTCACTAAACATTTAGGGAGGCAGCATGAGAAAAACTGTCGTCATCCTTATTCTAATATTCATGGCCGGCAACGCCCAGGCCCTGACCGATCTGGCTTTCGGGGTTTACGGCGGACTGAATGCCCCCATAGTTCAGGACGATGCCAGGGCCGGCACAGGATTCGGTTTCAGGGTCAAATTCGCACCCTCCCCCGTGCTGGGCGCGGCCGCTTTTTTCGAATCGCGCACCTACGGAGACCCTGAAATAGTCATATTGCAGGGAACCCCCAACGAGCGGACCGAGAAGACCGACGGCGGCAAGGTTACGGTTCTTGGGATCGAGGGATTAATCGGGAGTACCGGCGGCGGAATCGGACCCCATTTTTACTGGATGGTCGGCCTGGGAAATTATAAGTGGACCCGTGACGGTGAGGAAGATTTTAGCAAGGTTGGATATCATCTTGGCCCCGGGCTTGAAATCGGCTTCCCATCGGGATTGGGAATCGAGGCCAAAGCCAAGTTTGAAGTCGTTCCCACCGATGGCGGCGGTTCGCGCAAGAATCTCCTGATTTTCGTCGGCGCAAACTATCACTTCGGATTAATGTAGGAGGATTACCATGATAAAAAATCTGCTTTTAACGGTTGCCCTACTTATCCCAGTGGTGATAGCGGGGTGTCTCGCCAGCGGCACTCTGGTAGTTGTTTTCGATATCGCCGAGTTCATATCATTACCCGTGTCCATCGTTTATCAGCCGATCGACTTGACCCTAAATAGCGACTATGAGGACCACAAAGATAAGATCAAGTCGATCGATACGATCACCCTGACGGGATTCATTGTCAACCGTGGCTCAAGCGATGCCGTATCCGAGATTTGGATTTCGGATGAATTATATACCGATACCGCTTCGGTCCGCCAAAACGCCTCGCTGGTATTCATTTCGCCGAGCATTCCCGTCAATGACACCCTGTTTCTGCACTGGGCCGACGGCAAGGCCAACATGAGAAACCAGGATATACTCGCGGATCAAATAAAGGACGGCGGCCAATTCAATGTATATGGCATTGCCGACGGGTCTTTCAACCTTCAATACGACTTGAGCGTTATCATCACTCTTACGGCTGGATTATAGGACGGAATTCTCGATTCAAGGGGCATCAGATTGATGATGCCCCTATTTTTTTGGCAGGGAATTCCATTTATCGATTGTATAGTTTCCGATCACCCGCCGTGCGCCGTAAAATCAGTCCGGCTGTCGACCTGCTTAATCTTGCGCCATAGGCCGAAAGCCACGATCATAATCAGGATCAACGATATGCCAAGCCCGATCTGGCGCACCCGCAGGTCGCCGAGTGACTCCTCGGCTGTCAGCCGCACGGCCTCGGCGGTCTTAATACCGGCGGAGGTTATCTCGGTCACCTGCGCGGGATCGAATGTATGCACCACGGCGCGCACCCGCACGAGATTATCTTTGGCGGCGCCCAGGTCGAACCGGGCCTCTCCGCCCTCGACACCCTTGGTTTCAGCCTGATGAACGACCTCCTCGGCTGCCGCGATCGCGGCTCTGAGTGAGTCGATACCGGCTTGCATCGTTAGCGCGGCCTGGTAGCCGCCCGTGCCGGGATCATGGCATTGAATGCAGAGCGCCCCGTTATCGACCCCGACCATTTTGTCAGTCGCCGCCATGATTAGATGACTGCCGTGGCATTGTTCGCAATCGGCATACCCCAGCTCTTTCCAGGGAGCGGCGTGAGGCGAGGCGTTGAAGAAATCGCGGTTCGACGCATGGCACTCGCCGCAGGAGGCCGAAACCGACGCTATATTCGGTGGTGTGGCGCCGTGGCTGCCATGACAATCGTTGCAGACCGGCGCGGCTTGATCCTCCTTCTCGAGTGCCAGCTTACCGTGCACCGATTGCACAAATTCCTCGTACTGGTCGACCGGTATCGCCCGGCCACCTTCGGTCTTATATCCGGCCATGTGAACCGGATCGGAGTGGCATGTGGCGCATGTCCGGGGCACATTTCTGAAGTTGACCTTGCTGCGCGAATCGGCGGCCGGCAATATTCCGTGTGCCCCATGGCAATCGGTGCAAACCGCCACCTTGGTATCGCCACTTTCCAGCAATTGTTTGCCATGTACCGATGTCTTATACAATGCCATCTGATCGGTCGGCAGGCGCGGGTTATATCGTTTCATGAAATCGATATCGGAATGGCATCGAGCGCAAAACGCTGGAATGCCAGTTCTATCCGGTGGCGGCTTGTATCCTTTGGCCGGGTCCATAGCCAGGGTTGGGTCGCCCTCCGCCATGCCGATCCTCGGATCGCCGCCGTGACAATCCTCGCATCCGATTCCGAAATTCAGATGCGTATCGCCTGACAGGTATGCGACCACGACACTGGTGTCGGAAAACCAGTCGGGCGAACGATGGCAACTGATACAGCTTGAATCCTTGGCGTGGACACCGGCCGCACCCGTGAATATCGTAAGCAGAATTGCAGCTATCTTTCTCATCTCATTCCCCCGGCGCCACATAGCCAATAATCGTCAAGATGATAATGTAGGCGATCACGAACACCCCGATAATTGTATAAAGCCTGTTTGGCTCACCGCGGTTCGATTTCTTATCGAAGAATGGAAGCAGGATCCAGATCAACCCCGCTATCGCGAATCCGAACACGCCGATAACCTTCGGGACATATTTGAGAGTCTGATACATGAATACGAAAAACCACTCCGGCCGAATATGCGGCGGCGCCGGCTTGAGTATGTCGGCCTTATCGCCTAATTCCCACGGGAACAGCGACGAGAGAAGCACGATGACACCCATGGCCAGCACCCAACCGAGCATGTCGCGGTAAAGGTAGTTGGGCACAAAAGGGATGCTCAACCGCTTGGCTTTCCCCTGCTTGATCTGGCGCTCGATAGAAACCGGCACGCTCATCCCCAACCGCTGGACAAAGAGAACGTGAATCGCCAACAGCAGGGTTGTTATCCCGGGTAATACCGCCACGTGGAAACCAAAGAAACGTGTCAACGTGGCGCCGGTGACCTCCTTGCCGCCGCGAAGGAATTCGAGCAGCCATTCCCCGATAAACGGCACCATTGTGGCGAAATTGGTGCCGACATTGGTCGCCAGATAGGCCAACTGGTTCCACGGCAGGAGATATCCGGAGAAGCCGAACCCCATCGCCAAGAACAGGAGGAAAGCGCCCGAGACCCAGGTCAACTCTCGCGGCCGTCGATACGCCTTCATCAGAAAGACCGAGAACATATGCACGAACACCATCCCGATAAACAGGTTGGCGGCGTAGGAGTGGATCGAGCGCACCAGCCATCCGAACGGCACCTCGGTCATGATATACTGCACCGATTCGTAGGCCGACTCAGCGGTCGGCTTGTAGTAGAGCAACAGGAGGATGCCGGTCAAGACTTGCAGGACGAAGAGAAACAGGCTCATGCCGCCCAGGTAGTACCAGATCGAATGCTTATGATAAGGGACAGTCTTGTGTTCGAGGAATTTCTCGATATTCTTCAGGTCGACCCGCTCGTCGAACCAATTGTAAATTTTCTTCTTATCCACCATAACCTACGCCTTCTCGGATGTGACGAAAATTTCATTTCCCTTGATCGCCACGCGATACATATCGAGCGGGGCCGGAGGCGGACCGGACATGACGCGCCCCTGAAGATCGAAATGGCCGTTGTGACAGGCGCACCAGATCTCCTTGAGATCGGTCCGGTACTGCACCGTGCAATTGAGGTGGGTGCAGACGGCGGTCATGGCCACGTAATCGGAGGCCGTATACGGGTCGCCACCCGGCCGTAGAACCAGGATAGCCGGTGCGTCGCCGAATTTGAATATCAGGCCCTCGTTTGGCTTGAGGTCGCCGACCTTGGCGGCCGAGACCGAGGCTGTTCCGCTGCCCGAGGCTTTTGGCGGTATCATATAGCGTATGACCGGATAAAGGGTGGCGCCGCCCAGCGCGACCAAGCCGGCGCCTAAAAGGTAGTTGATGGCATCACGACGAGGGATCTTCTCATCCACACGCACTCCTATCGACTTTGGGTGTCACAATTCATTGTGACCCCATTTGATTTTATAAACTCTCCACCACATCCCAAGACTAACGCGCCATTATGCAGGATTGGCTTGACTTTGGTCAAGTGGAAATTACGGCGTGTCTGGGTGGCATCTGGCTTGGAACTCGAAGCTTTTTTATAGGTCAGGTCGCCCCTGTTCCTTTGGGCGGGCCGTAGGCTGCGACCTGAATTTTTTTGTTGGCCTTCAGAAGTTGTTGTGGGCCCGGGCGCACATCATGCCTTTGCCCGTTGCGAGAGGAATTTGGGTATGCCTCGGGATGGTAGACCATTTGGATGATATGCTGACGTACTTTGTAAGGCGCCGTCGGGTAAGGCGACACGACGGCACGGTGAAATGCAGCACCGGGCTTACATATGCCAAGTCGGGGCCGCGGACCTCTGCGGCCCCTACATCTGCGCATTTCTCCTTGCCTCCCCTGGCCAGAATTTGTAGGCCAAAACCCCTGCTTGCCCCTGCTTTATTCGGGGCTGTTTCGACTCTCTTAAAATGCTATCGCCTATTCACTACCCGCTACTCTCTACTCGCTACTCGCTATTCTCTACTCGCTCCCCCTCATATTTTCCCTTGCCTTACCCCAAACCAGTCGTATATTAGATACAGGAATCTCTTTTAAACGGGAGATACGATGCGCCTGAAATTCTCATTGATAATTATAATAGCCATATCCCCGGCATTGTATGCCCGCATTTTGAATGTGCCTGCGGAATACTCCACCATTCAGGCAGGAATTGACGCCGCCGCAAATGGCGACACCGTCCTGGTGGCCCCGGGCGTGTACGCTGCGGATACCATCGTCATCCAGGACAAGAACATCCTCCTCACCAGCTCGGAGGGGCCAAGCTCCACAGAGATCGACGCCTGCGTGTGGATAAGGGGCCTGTTAGTGGATACAACTTGTATACTGCGTGGATTCCGCCTCAACGGCCAGAATGTCAGCGGTTGGCCGGACTATCTAGTCTGTATATGGGACGGTTCTCCCATCATCTGGGGCAACATAATCGAGAATAACCGTAATGACAACATGGGAGCAGGCATCTTGGGCTCGGAGAGCGGGGCAGTCATCCGCGGCAACATTATCCGCAACAACTGGTCATACGCCTTCGGCGGTGGCATTATGGCCCTAAATCAAGACACGACCCATGACCGGCGGGTGGTAATAGAGGGCAATGTTGTCACCGGCAACCGGGCCGGCTGGTGGCTGCCCGACGAGGGAGACGACGGCGGCATCGCCATGTGGGCCCCAGGAGTAGTCCGCTACAACCTGATCGCCGGCAACGGAGCCTACCGGCCGGTATACTACGCCACGGCCGGGGGCCTGGACGCCGACGTTTCTCATACCCAAGTCTACAACAACACCATCGCCAACAACGCTGCCCAGGGTGGATCGCCCTCGGGGCAGGGGTTGGGCGGAGGTCTCTACGCTTCCTCCTGGAGCTCCGAGGGCGACGGCTTCGTAAAGAACAACATCATCGCCTTCAACCCCTGGGGCGGCGGGGTCTACGCGGATATCCCAGACACTACCTTCCGCTTCGTCTGGGACTATAATCTGGTGTTCGGCAACGAACCGACAGACTATAATGGCATGGAGCCCGGCCAGCACGACATCCAAGCCGATCCGCACTTTCTGGATAGATTCTCCGGCGATTATCACCTCCTGTCCGGCTCCCCGGCCATCGACGCCGGGGATCCCGATATGCCATTAGACCCGGATTCCACGCGGGCTGATATCGGGGCGTACTACTTTGACCAGAGTGTGGGGATCGACGAACCGGGGCCGAGCGGGCCGTATTCGTTTAGCCTGGCACAGAACTATCCCAATCCTTTCAACGCTCAGACAATAATATCTTATCAGCTTGATAAGGAAGCCGCTGTCAGCCTGCATATCTTCTCTATCACGGGGCATCTGGTATTGCAGCTTGTCAATAAGGAATTACAGAAGGCGGGGGAACATCGATATATTTGGGATGGCATGGATAAGAATGGCAAAAGCGTATCAACCGGCATTTATTTCTACGAACTCTATGTTGACGATTACCGGCAATCGAAGGCGATGATATTGATAAGATAGGAAATAGTCGGGTTTCGCCGCCCAAATGGACTCCATAAACCCGACCTACGATAATGGCGTCAGGATGTCGGTCACACGACCTCCATCCTGACGCACAGTAATGGTTTCGCCGGTCGTCCGGTAACTAATAACTCGCAACTCACTACTCGCTATTCTCTACTCGCTACTCGCTATTGTCTTCTTTTGCAGCCCCTCCACGTATTCCTTCAATACCTCCGGCACCGGCTCGGATGTCATTGTAAACATCATGGCGGTGATATCGTAATCGGGGCATACGAAACCCTCGACAGTGCTGTCGGCGGCGTTGATATGCGTGATATCGCATCCGGCCTTCTCCAAACCTGCCCGCGATGGCGCAAACGCATGCGCCTGGTATGTCTCAATCGACTCGCCGGATGTATCGCTCACAGTTATGGCCGCGCCGTAATGAGGAGATTCCAGCGGCTCAATCGGTATTCCCAAGGAGCGGGTCACCAACAACGCCCCGCTGCCAACAGATAGAACCGGCCTGATTCCAATGATGCGTTCGATTCTCTCAAGCGAGCTTTCCGGCTCCGCCGGATATGGTCCGCCCGCGATGACAACGCCGTCGGGATGCAGCGCGATGATACGTTCGGGCTCGGTATAAGGCGGCACTACGCGCAGGCGGGCCCCGATCTTTCTCAGCGCCCGCAATAAGCCGTTATTGACTCCGTGATCCCAGACTACCAGGTTGATGCTTTCCTCGGGCATATCTCCCGAGGCCAGGTCCCAGATATATTCCTGCGGCGATGCTATGGAATGAAAATCGAGCGGTTTTGCCCCGGACTTCAGGCGAGATTCGGCGCGGTCAGCATCGCGGTCGATAGCGCAAAATAAACCACGCGTGGATTTGGCAGCCTGAAGCATTCCATGGGGGTCATCCGGCAAAAGGGCCGGGATACGATTCATATTGAGGTAATTACAAAGCGTGAAATGCTCGCCTGCCCCGGCCGGATCGGTCACATGGCCCAGAAACACCAGCCCAGCCAGATGCGGCATGAATGACTGGCTCTCCTCCGGCATCGGCCAGCGGCCTTCGATGTTTTCGACATCAACGACAATTATCTTGCCAAGGTATGAGGGATCAGTCAAAATCTGCGGGGTAAAATATGGCGCTTTGTAATGGGCGATTTCACCGACACAACTCCCATTCCAGCCGAAAAAACGAGCCGCAATCAGGCCGACACCCTCAAGCGATAGATAGCCTTTCATTAAAAAATAACTATTAAGACTATCGGCGGGATTTGTCAAGATGCAAAAATTGGCGAATTTACCCAATTTTTCCTGAACAGTCGGCCGACCTGAATATGGTAATTAAGACTTCAGAAGCTCTCGAAAGTTCGCTGATTTTTCACCTTTCGCCACGCTGCGCAAAGTATGCATAAGCCGAGGCCATAGAAAGAGATATTTAAGCGGGGCATTTTCGTGGGTGTAGATTCAATATCGATCAAATCCTGAGGCTCTACGGCACCCATGCTAATATTATCAGGTGGCGGTTCAATATGTTGAACCGCTACATGCATATTTATAATGAATAGGTAGTTTTGAGAACCATCAATTTAGATTTATCATATAAAGGCTCATTGCCATACGCCCCTACATTATGCTCCTTGGCTATTCCTTGAATTTGGTGAGATCCCAAATAATTAAAATGCATAAAGTATCATTAGGTAGCGGTTCAACATGTTGAACCGCTACATTGTCATTAAATCGTTTTCCGGCTGCTTAATGGTAGATATATCGATTTGCGCAGGCTACAATAACACGGCCCATCAAAATTCTCTACGATGCCCATCGAAGACGCAATTGTGGCGTCTGAAGACTTATAAATCAGGATAATTTATTGAAAGCTCGGGCTGGAATTCGTCTAATACTTAAATCTCTTTGAAATCAGGCTGACCAGCACCTTTTGCAGTTCCTGAAAGTGCTTCTCGAGTTGGTCTTGTTGCTTGCGATGAGTTGCGTTTCTGCGTCCATCCTTCGGCTCCCAGGATAGCACGCCATGCAGCTTCTTGGAGGCGGCCGCACTGAGTTTGATCTTATCACGCCGGTTCTCCAGAATATCGAGATAGACCTTTATCTGCTCCATGTCCTGCTCGATCTTCCTGGCCCTGAGCGCCGCCGCCTTGCGGTAAGCCGTGAGGGTCCTATCCAGGTCGGCTTTCAGGCGAGGCAGATAGTCCCTCGAAATGTCGAATTCCCGGGGATTCATAGACTTATATTATGTTATACTAATCAGCGGGCTAAATCCAATAAAATTCTGGAAATCTTATGCGCGGAGTCCGGCCGGGCAATCTGCAGTGCGCGCTCCTTCATGGCCCGCAGCCGATCGGGATCGTCAAGTATCTTATCGATTTTGAAACAGATTCCGGAAAGCTGGTCGACCCTGACGGCAACTCCCTGCTCCAAAAAGTAATCGCAATTGCGGACCTCCTGGCCGGGGTATGGACGGAAAATGACCAGCGGCAAGCCGCGCGCCAGGCACTCCGAGGTTGTCAGGGCGCCCGCCTTGGTGATTGCCAGGTCGGAGACCGCCATGAGCTCGTCCATGAAATCGATATAGCCGAAAATCTGGTATTTGATATCGCGTTCTATGAGCCTGTCCTTGATACTCTCCATTATCGGATAATGCCGCCCCGCCACGATAATCAGCTGCAGACGGGCCCGGCACTCCGATAGCCAGTATAGTATGTCCTTGATATTCTTGGAGCCGAACATGCCGCCCAGGATCAATATCGTATGCCGGTCTGGCTCAATCTTGAATTTTTCCTTGAGCATGCCGATATCTTTCCGACGCCCGAAACTGGGATGGACCGGGATGCCGGTGGGAATTATTCTGTCCGTGCCCAGAAATCTGGAAAACGGGGCGAGTTCGGCCCCAAGCTGTTCCGTGGCCACGAATACGTAATCCTGGCCGGGTGTGATCCAGACCGGATGCACTCCATAGTCGGTAACCACCATCGAGGCTGTGCAGTTGATATCATATTTCCATTTATATATTCCGGCCGCCCAACTCGATAGGAAATGAGCCGAAATGATATGATCGGGCCTTTCATATCTGAGATGATTGAATAGCGGCCCCAGAGCCGATTTCCAGAATAACCTGTGCCAGAAACCGTTGGGCCTGAATTTCGCCAGATCGGAGCCGCTTTCGTAAATGAAATACCATAGCATCGGATAACGGCTGGCTATGAACAGGTAACCGCGCGAATAAAGGTAGGCGATTGATTTCGGCATGTAATCGAGGATATCGATCAATTTGACATAGGCTCCCGGGTAGAGCTCTTGCATGGCCTGCTGGATCGCAGAACAGGCGCTTCGATGCCCGGCGCCGGCCGACGCATACAAAAGCAGCACCTTGGGCGGTCTGACATCTGAGATCGAGGTCTTGTCGGAAATCTCAGCCTTATCTTTGTCTTCGGTCATTTTTCCAGTATATCGGCCGCTTCCCAGGCTCCCCTGTAAATGCAAGCGATGCCAGTCGGAGAAGGTGATTTATGGGGCGTCGGAAACTCATTCCACGCTTTTTGTCGCAGGCTTTGGTTACTCTGACCACGATCTGTCGTTGCGGTCGCCCCGATCCGGTTGCTGGATGCCGTCGAGAAGGCTCTTATCGATCAGAACATATTTATCCGCCGCCTGCCGCAACAGGTACGATCCGCCGAGGTTGGCCACCTCGACATGTTTCCCCAGGTCTTTGACAGTTTCCACCAGAACAGTGAAGTCCTCGTCGCCCGATATGAGGATGGCGGTATCATAGTTATCCTTGAAGGCGTGCGAAAGCATGTCGATCACGATAAATGTGTCGACTCCTTTTTCGACATAAGTCGGCACCGAGACAAAGGTCCCATCGGGAAGTGTCTGCTTGACAAGACGCTTCTCGAGCCGTCCAAATTTCTTGGTGAGATAAGGCACGGTATCCAGCGAGTCGAAAAAGGACTGCTGCATTCGGTACTTATCCTCGTCATCCTCGCGATTTAATGGAGCGTTGTAATAATAGACACGGATCAATTGCCTGCCATTGATGAGCCGATCGGCAAATTGCTGGAAATCGAGGTTGGTTCGGCCGATCACATGTTTGAGGCTGTGGTAAAGATTGTTTCCGTCTATGAAAATCATCACCCGTTCCTGATGCCCATTCCTGGAATATATGCCCATAGCTATACCTCTTGGGATTTAGCGCCATGTCGACGCTGGGTGAATAAAAATTGGAATTTGGAGAAAAATATATCGACGCGCAATACGTTCGAACCGGCCTTGAACCACTTCACTTGCCCCAGCGGAAAATTCGCCGCCGAAAAGGATGCGGGCCAGGCAATCGCATTGTAATTGCGAGATGGGAAATTCCAGTATTCGATATTTGTCAGGCGATTTGAGTGGTTAGAAGGTCCGCCGGCGAGTATGATACCTTTCATAATGCCCCGTTCTTGATAACGAGCTTCAAAATACGACACCTTACGGATGTCGCGATAATATTATTATCTATTATAACCAATCGTCGATACTTGGCAAGCGAAATCATTGCGCCTTAAAATCGGCATCTAAAGCGACGATGCCAGGCCTTTCTCCCGTCCGTTCAGGCCAAGCAGGCAACGAAAACGGGCGGCCAGGTCGAGCCGCCCGTGTTATATTCCGCGCGATTAAGCGTCGCCTCTTTTTCCGGCATGGCGATCGAGATAAAGCAGATTTCCCGGCCTGCCCTCCGCCATCCTGGTCTGGGCCAGCATCTCCTCGGCGGTGGCCTCTTCCTCGACCTGCTCCTTGACAAACCAGTTCAACATCTCCTGGGTGGCGAAATCCTTTTCATTCCTTGCCATATCATATATCTTGTTGATCCGGGCGGTCACATGCCTCTCGTGGTCGAGCGTTTGTTGGAACGCCTTCTCGACGCTGCCAAAATCGGCCGGCGGAGTGTCCAGGCCTTTCAAGATGACCCGCCCTCCCCGGTCGACCAAATATTCATAAAATCTCTTGGCATGCGCATTCTCTTCTTCAGCCTGCTTCTCGAACCATTTCGCGAATCCTTTGAAGTTGACCGATTCGCACCAGGCCGCCATGGCCAAATAAAGATAGGATGAATCAAGCTCCGCTTTGATTTGTTCATTGATAGCATTTTGAAGTGTTTCGCTGATCATTAATTTCTCCTTCCATTACGTATTTCATGAATTCCCGAGATGCATTGCGACAATTCAATCCAGGTGAACATTATAAACGGCAAATGAAAAGTCTTTGTTTCTCGATAAATATAGGGAATCGATTCCCCGCAGGCAACTAATTCGCAGGCTCTGTGGCGGCAATCTCCCTCATCAGAGCCTCGAAAATCTCGGCCTCGTCATATCGGCCGATTATCCGCCCCTTACGGGTAAGCATGACACGCCCCTTGCCGCCGATAACCCCAATGTCGGCATCAGCCGCCTCACCCGGCCCATTGACGACGCATCCCATGACAGCCACCTTGATATCCTTGTTAGTTCCCTCCAGCGCCTTTTCGACCTTCTCCGCCAGCTCGTAGACATTGGTTTCGGTGCGCCCACAAGATGGACAACTAACCAATTCCAGGCCCCGGCGGCGCAGGCCAAGGGCCTTCAGGATCGCCCAGGCGGCCTTGACCTCTTGCTCGATATCGGCCGAGAGAGAGACCCGCAGGGTATCGCCGATACCCCTGTAGAGGAGATGTCCCAGCGCGACTGCCGTCTTGATCGCCCCGATGAATGCCGTGCCGGCCTCGGTTACCCCGAGATGCAAGGGGTAATCGCACTTGCCGGCCACCATTTCATAACACTCGATAGTCTCGAGCGGCGAGGAGGCCTTGATCGAGATGACAATATCGCGAAAATCATGCTTTTCCAGCAGCTCGACATGGCGCATGGCCGATTCTACCATGGCCGCCGGCTTGGGGCCGCCATATTTGTCGATTAGCTCCCTCTCGACCGATCCATGATTGACACCGATCCGTATCGGGATACCTTTTTCCCCGGCTTTGTCGACCACTGCTCTGACCTTATCGTCCCCGCCGATATTACCGGGGTTAATTCGGAGCTTGTCGAAGCCGGCATCGGCGGCAATGAGCGCAAAGCGGAAATTGAAATGGATGTCGGCCACCAGGGGAACGTCTGTGCCTTTCTTAATATCGGCCAGGGCCTCCGCGGCGCGTCGATCCGGCACCGCTACCCGGACAATCTCGGCGCCGGCAACCGCGGCGCGGTTTATCTCATCAATTGTCCGCTGAACCTCTTCGGTGGGCGTATTAACCATCGTCTGGACCACAATCGCGTTAGCGCCGCCGATCGCCACACGGCCCACCCGAACCTCTCGTGACTTGCGCCTATCCCTCATATTTTTCGTCGAAAACCTCCACCGTGGCCGCGCCGCCGGAAAGAGCCATTGTCCTGATCGACTCCACAACGTCCATGACGACCCAATCGGGAGTGGATGCGCCCGCCGTTATCCCCAGGTCCTCGACTTCATCGAGCCACCATGATTTTATCTCGGCGGCGTTATCGATGAGGTAAGCCGGTGTCCCGCTCTTCTGTGAAATCTGGGCCAGACGCTGGGAGTTAGCCGAGGTCGGAGAGCCAACCACAATCATGAGGTCCATGCGAGGCGCCAGATCGAGTATTGATGTCTGCCTCTGACGGGTGGCGTCACAGATAGTGTTCTTTATGCGAACCTCCTGATATTTGGCCTCGACCAGCCTGGCGGCTCTGTCGAATGCCTCCATCGATTGCGTGCTCTGAGAGATAAATGCCACTCTGCCCTCGATCTCGGGCAGGTCCTCCAGACTGTCTATTTTTTTCAGGCAGATTACCTTTTCCGGATTGTGCCCCTTGACACCTTTCATCTCATCATGGTTTTCATTGCCAAAAACGATGACGGTGAAATCGCGCTTGATGAAGTAATCGGCGGCCTTGTGCAGAACCGTGACCAGCGGGCAGGTGGAATCGACCACGTTAAGCCCCTTTTCGCGGGCCCGCTTAATGACGTTGGGCGACACACCGTGAGCCGAGATGATAAGTGTCCCCTGATCCACGCCATCCAAATCGGTCGTGCGGCCGATTCCCTTTTCCTCGAGCTCGCGAACCACCGAGTTATTATGAACTATTTCATTTAGAATCGTGATTTCGCCGGTGAGCTTGGCGCGTGTCTCCTCGGCCATACTGATTGATCGCTCGACCCCCATGCAGAATCCACGGGCCTTGGCCAGATATATTTTCATAGGTTTCCTTCTATCTCTTGTACTTCGGAATATAACAGCCCCTCATTCAAATTCGATCGTGGCGACAAATTCACAGGCCCAGGAAATATTCATGCACCAGCGTGCTTCCCGAAAGCTCCGGATGGAAAGTCAGAGCCATCTTGTTGCCTGAAATTACGCCGGTGACCTCGTTTCCGAGCCAGGCCAATGGCTTCACATCATCCCCGTACTTGATTATTTTCGGGGCGCGGATGAAGACCATTTCGAATTCATGATCCAGAAAAGCGATCTTGCCCCTGGCCGCGAATGAATTAATCTGCCGGCCATAAGCGTTGCGCTGGACAGCGAGATTGATCATGCCCCATCCTCTGGCATCCGGCGATAGAATAGTCCTGGCCATTAAAATTGATCCCATGCAAGTGCCCATCACCGGGCCTTGAAAATCGACTAATTTGTCCCAAAGACCGTCGAATTGCGCAATCTTCTGTATCGTGGTGGATTCGCCACCGGGAACTATCAAATGTGTAACACCTTCCAAGTCGCCGGAGTTCCTTATCTCCCGACCCGTAACGCCCATGAGGCCAAGAACTTCCAGATGGGCCTGAAAATCGCCTTGGATTGCCAAAACGCCGATAGTTCTATTCAAAATGAATTAGTCCTTGTCAAAAATCCGGCACGGCATGCCGTGCTTCATACAGTTGTGCGTGGCGGACGTCCCCGTCCGCCACGGCTATTTTTTATCTGACAATATTGCCAATGCCCATAGAGGACCGCGGCATACGGGGAGGTATGCCGCGCACCATGACATGATCCATAATGCAGAGGAGTATTGTCCGCAGGACCCGTACGAGGCGATACATCCACTCAATAGCGCAATGTTCTAATATATCGACAATGGCTTGTAGCCCCCACCTTTAAAATTTATCGCGTCTGCATCAACCGGTCTTCCGAGATCGTCCGGATATCCAATCCCTTCATCGCCTCGCCAAGCGATTTGGAAGCCTCGGCGACGATCTTGGGATCCTTGTAATGCGTCGTGGCCAATACTATTGCCTTGGCCCGGCCGGCCGGATCGGACGATTTGAAAATGCCCGATCCCACGAAGACCGCCTCGGCCCCGAGTTGCATCATGAGGGCCGCATCGGGCGGCGTGGCGATACCGCCGGCGGCGAAATTCGGCACCGGAAGCTTACCATGCTTCTTGAGGTAGCAGACCAATTCATATGGCGCGCCGAGATTCTTGGCCTCGGTCATGAGCTGTTCGTCATCGAGCACGGTGATACGTCGGATGGCGCCGACCACCGCTCGCATGTGACGCACGGCCTCGACTATGTTGCCCGAACCGGCCTCACCCTTAGTGCGCAACAGGGCCGCGCCCTCGCCGATCCGTCGCAGGGCCTCGCCCAGATCACGACAGCCGCAGACAAAGGGAATACGAAACTTGTGCTTGTCGACATGATGATGCTCGTCGGCGGGAGTGAGCACCTCCGACTCATCTATGAAGTCGACCTCGAGCGCCTCCAACACCTGGGCCTCGGCGAAATGCCCGATACGGCACTTGGCCATGACCGGTATCGAGACCGTCTTCTTGATATCCTCGATGATGGTCGGGTCGGCCATGCGGGCCACGCCGCCGGCCGCCCTGATATCGGCCGGCACGCGCTCGAGTGCCATGACAGCGCAGGCGCCGGCATCCTCGGCGATCCTGGCCTGCTCGGCATTGGTGACATCCATTATGACGCCGCCCTTGAGCATCTCGGCCAGGCCGACTTTAACCTTGAAATTTTTATCGTCCAACATAATGACCTCGAACTGTCTCTGTAGCCGAGGTCTCCCCAGAGACCTCGGGTTCGCCACCTAACATACGTCAACGATCCGTTATACGATAAGATATGCATCTATGTTACCGCTGTCAATGAATTTGGGATTTTACAACTTGCTGCAGCGTTTGTCATTATGACAAATACTGAGAGTAGGGGTGGCATGCTTCTGGCGTCCCCGACGCCAAAAGCATGCTGTCGGGCATTTGGCAGTTGCAGGTCGGATTC
>Ga0154764_1030_pt1 | contig 29473 bp, 30 predicted proteins | sample Rifle2008BG16ft_FD_105772 | JGI IMG/M metagenome (GOLD analysis project Ga0154764, IMG submission 105772) | candidate division Zixibacteria bacterium RBG_16_53_22
CGAGATTCAATACAAATTATCAGTAAGCCGCCTTCAGAAGATGTTATGGGCGAATTGCGATGCCGTACCCCTGCCCGCTGTTTTAGACGGAAGATGAAATTCACAAATAGCGATGTTAGCTTTGAAAGCGTTATTTCAAGAAGATTAGTTTGATGGCTTGGGATTCATGGGGCGCGATGGCCGCGGCCGTTCGCCCGTAATTTCTGCTGGCGCTAACTCGGGTGACATTAGGAATTACAACCTGCCATTCAGAAGGCCAGTTTTGGGCATCAGGCACGTCCGTCGCGTAGACTATTCTATCATCTAAGTCCGTTGCTATCATGTAGCTATACTGGGTTCCCTGATGCCAGCCCACAGCGGTTCCAGTAACGTCGTTAACGAAATAGGGTCTCTTCGTTACCTCCCAGTTGACCGTTTGTGCGGAAAGGCTCATTGGGAACAGAAGAAACCCTATTACAAACACCATCCTTGTGCTCATAAATTCCTCCAGTTGAAGTTCTACCGTTATCTGATCATCACTAACTTCGTCGTTATCATCCTATCACCTCCTCTCAAACAGGCGATGTATACGCCGGATGCGAGTATCTTGCCGTCCTGACCCCTGCCCTCCCAGACAACCCGATGCTTACCCGAATTTACAGGAAAAGTTCTTACCCGATTCCCAAGCAGGTCATATATGACTAACTGGCCCTGGATGTAGCTTGAGATTGCCACGGTAACAGCCGTATTGAACGGATTGGGAAACACACTTAGGGCCATGGGCGCAGAACTTGAACCAATATCAAGAACCCCGACTTGATAATGCCAGCTCTTATAATAGATATCGCTGTATTGCGAAGATGGCCTTTGGTCCTCCCACACCAAATGAAGATTCCCGACGTCATATGAAATCCAAGGGGTATATGAATATCCTTCGGCATAAGTCAGCCGCTCGTAGGGCGTCCAAGATAATCCCAGATCTATGGATTTGCTGAAGCAGATTTCGAAATTCAGCGGGCCATACTGACTGTCCCAATCGGACCAGACCACCCAAAGGGAATCGCCGGCGAACGCCAAACTGGGATTAGCCACCTTGTGGTGGTGCGTGGCCCTGATTTCATTGCCCCAGGAGGCTCCTCCATCGCTGGTGATGCGCAAGTAAAGGTCGCCTGGAAAGGAGTGCGATTCGCCGCTATCGACCCAGCCGATGACAGCATTCCCACTCTCTTGTTCGCACGCAATACAGGTGTGTTGAGCGGGCCAAGCATCCGCAGAAGATAATTGAATCGGATCCGACCAGGACTGACCGCCATCGGGGCTGATAATGGCGACCGCCTCGAACATGGTCCCGTTGGGATAGGGAACCGCCGACCAAGCGGCATAGAGAACGCCTTCGCACTTCTGTATCCTCAGGTTATTCAGGAATTGGTCGCTATATGCGATAACCCGGAGTTGGCTCCATGTTTGTCCCAGGTCCGGGGACATGACAAAATAGAGGGGCTGATAACCGCTGGAGTCGGTGAAGCCCCAGCTAGCAAAATATACGGAATCTCCGGTCATGCAACAAGCAACTTCGCTCCAACCCTCGTCGCGCCACTGCTGGAAAACGTAATCTGCCTGTGACCAACTTTCCCCGTACGTAGAAGTCGAAAAGCCAAAATTTACAACCCAATTAATAGGGTTGGTATCCACGTCAAACCAACCTATTAATGTCCTGTTTCCCGATTGTGACAGACCAATATCTACTCCTCGATGGCCAGGTTCTGTAAGATTCACCAGCGAATCCCAGTTAACCCCGCCGTTTGTACTTCGCATGTAAGAGACATAGTGTGGCCCGGCCACCTGTTGCCAAGCCACATGAATGGTATCATTTCTGGCAATCACCTGGGGCAAAATCTCATATCCGCGGTAGGTCAACTGTACATCCTCGCTCCACCCGGCAAGGGCCGCGGGAACACACAAAGCAAGAGACAGAAATATGAATGCGATGAGATGGGAATCAAAGAATCGGGGGCTTTTCGGTGTCACTCAGACGTCCTTCCTTAAGTCGGAGGACCATTATTATCCCGTAAGAAAGGTAATATGTGGAATTTGAGGTTGTCAATACTTATCTATAATTCTCCTTTTAGCTTATCGTATTCCATTTTCGTTGCTGGCATTTGACATCTATGGCATGCTGTGATATCATATATCCGTGGGTTCAAATCATAATAGACTTCGCGCCGCCGAACTTCGAAAGCTGATCGAGCATCACAACTATCGCTATTATGTTCTTGATTCGCCCGAGATATCCGATGCCGAATACGACGAACTGTTCGACGAATTGATGCGGCTCGAAAAAGAGCATCCCGAGCTTGTAACGCCCGATTCACCAACTCAGCGAATCGGCGCTCCTCCCCTGGCGAAATTCCCATCGCACAAGCATTCCATTCCGATGATGTCGCTCAACAAGGTGACCACGAGGGACGAATTCCTGGAGTTCGATAAGCGGGTCCGCGGCCTCATTGGTGGTGAGGGCGGGCCAATCGAATATACGATCGAACCCAAGTACGACGGCCTGGCAGTGGCCTTGATTTACCGCAACGGCGTTTTTGAAACCGCCGCCACGCGCGGCGATGGGGTCACCGGCGAGGAGGTCAAAGAGAATCTCAAGACGATTAAGAACATTCCCCTGAGGCTGATCGGGAAAAATCCGCCGGAACTCCTCGAGGTGCGCGGCGAGGTAATTATCGCCAAGGCCGATTTTGAGAAATTCAACAAGCAGCGCAGCGAGGCCGGCCTGGAGCTTTTCGCCAATCCGCGCAACATGGCAGCAGGATCTCTGAGACAGCTTGATTCGGGTATCACAGCCCAGAGGCCGCTGAGGTTTATCGGATATGGAATCGGGGAAACCAAGGGGATTCCGCTTGACGGCCATTTCGAAACCATGAATTTAGTCAGGAGATTCGGAATTCCAATCAGCAGTTATCTAAAGAAGTTCACCAATACAGATGATTTGATAGCATATTACGAACGAATCCTCGGTGAACGCGATTCGTTTGATTTCGACATAGATGGCATCGTTATTAAGGTTAATTCCTACGAGCAGCAGGCGATTGCCGGAGTCTTATCGCGTTCACCGCGCTGGGCAGTGGCCTGGAAATTTCCAGCCGTCCAAAAAACCACAATTGTCGAGAAGATCGAGGTCCAGGTTGGCCGCACCGGCACGCTGACACCGGTAGCGCATTTGAAACCGGTTCAAGTCGGCGGGGTTACGGTATCGCGGTCAACTCTTCACAATGAGCAGGAGATCGAGCGGAAAGATATCCGTGTCGGCGATACGGTGGTGGTTCAGCGCGCCGGGGATGTCATTCCCGAAATCGTGACGGTTATCGTGGAGAAGCGACCGTCGGGCACCAGGAAATTTGCCATGCCGGAAAAATGCCCGGTCTGCGGTTCGGCGGTGCAACGTGTCGAGGGCGAGGTGGCCGTGCGATGTGTCTCGCTCTATTGTAAGGCGCAATTAGTTGAGAAAATATTTCATTTCGCCTCGCGGGGGGCGATGGATATAGAGGGCCTGGGATATAAGACGGTCGAGGCTCTAATCGAGAAGGGATTTGTGAAGGACGTAGCCGACCTATATTTGCTGCCAACCAGAAAAACCGAGATACTCGAGATGGAGCGGATGGGCGAAAAATCGTTCAACAATCTTGTGGCCTCTCTGGAGCGATCGAAAAAGCGGGAGCTTCCTCGTCTGATATTCGCCCTGGGGATTCTGGGGGTCGGCGAGACAACCGCGAATCTTCTGGCCCAGCATTTCGGCACGCTCGAACGCCTCATGAAGGCCGGCGAGGAGGAATTCTCGCAGGCGCGGGGGATCGGACCGGTGATCGCCCGATCTGTCTACAGATTCTTCTCTGACAAAAACAACCTCGCAGTCATAAGGAAGCTCGAGAAGCTGGGGGTCGAATTCCAGGAGGGCGAACATCCCAGCGAAGGCCCTCTCAAGGGAAAAACCTTCGTTTTGACTGGTACCCTGGAGGCATACACACGCACCCAGGCGCAGAAGATAATTGAGCAATTGGGCGGGCACGTGACATCATCCGTTTCGAAAAAAACCGATTTTGTCGTGGCTGGGGCCGATCCGGGCAGCAAACTCGACAAGGCCCGTACACTTGGTGTCAAGGTCCTCGATGAGAACGGGTTCACGAAGCTGGTGGGCAGGCAATGAGCAATAGCGAAATCGCGGCGCTGTTCGAGGAGTTGGCCGATCTAATGGAACTGGCCGGCGAGAATTATTTCAAGATCCGCGCTTACCGCAATGCGGCCGAGACAATTCGAGGTTTATCCGCGCCATTAAAAGAGATGCCTCCAATGGAAATCGGGGAGTTGCCGGGTATCGGCAAGGCGATAACCGACAAGATCGCCTCGGCACTGGAAAGCGGCGCCTTTCCGACTCTGGTGAAATGGCGTCAGACCGGGTATGCCAGCTTGAGGCCGCTGGCCGGATTTGACGGGGTGAGTATTGAATTATTGAGGAGAATGATCAAGGATTTAAGCCTTAATTCTCTCGACGATTTGAAAAAAACTTTTGACGACGGGGCTTTTGACGCTTATAAGAAGGTCGACTCGAAAATGAAGAAATCGATCAAAGAGCATTTGATGGTCAATCATGGCTGACGTGGAAAAAAGGCAGCTCACCCTTCAAGCCATAACCCTGCCAATCCTGGTTATCGCGGCCGGGACCGCATTCATGTATTACGCGGCGCCGGTGTTGATTCCGATTCTGCTGGCTCTGTCGCTGGCCTATCTGCTCATACCACCGGTCAATTTCCTGAAGCGGAGATTCAAACTCCCGCACTCCCTGGCGGTCGTAGTCGTGATGACAATCGTGGTGGGCCTGTTTGTGCTGCTCGGCTTCGTAATTATCAATGAGGCCGCCGATTTCGCGCAATCATTCCCGGAGCTCAAAGAACAGGCGACCGGTAAGATCAAGGAATGGAACTCGACTATCGGGGAATATATCGGCAAGACACCCAGCGAGATATTCAACGCCGACAGCCTCAAGGTTGAGCCGGGCCAGGTTCGGATTGCCGGCCAGTTTCTTTTAAAAGGGATTTCCTCGATAACCAATTTCATTGTCGGGCTGGTGCTGCTGTTTTTTCTGACACTCTTCATCCTGCTCGATTCCGACATGTTCGCCCGCAAGCTCAAGACGATTTTCGGCCAGAGCCAGGCCGAGGCCACCGGTAACCTTCTAAATCAGATCGATGTTCAGCTTCGAGGTTTCGTACAATCCCGATTCTATATTCTGATTGGATACTCGGTCGTCGTGACCATAGCGCTGCTGATTATGGGCGTGCAGTATGCTTACATCTGGGGCCCGTTCGCCGGGTTTATGAACCTGATACCTTATGTCGGTTCGGTGGTGGGTTCCATCCCTCCGATTATCGTGGCCGGCATACAATACAACTCCATTTTTAAGATGGTTTGGGTGGCGGTCCTGTTCCTGGTATTGCAGACAATCGAGGGCAATTTTATTACGCCCAAAATAACGGCCGGCTCGGTGAACTTGAACAGCCTGGCAATCATGATTTCGATCAGCTATTTCGGCTGGATTTGGGGCGCGGTTGGGATGCTATTGGCGATCCCGCTCACCGCCGCCATCAAGGTGGTCTGCGACAATATCGAGCCGCTTCGGCCCATCGGGATAATGATGGGCGGCGAGAAAGAAATAATCATCGATGGTAGGTAAACCGTCAGGTTTGGGGACCTGACGGCACCAAAAGAGCTACTTGACTAGCGACATCGGAATTGCTTGCGAATGCCCACCGGCAGTGATTCGGGCGAAATATACGCCGGAGCGCAGGTTGCCCGCATGCCAGATGAATGAATGGTGCCCTGCCGCCTGAGTGCCCTCGAAAAGCGAAGTAACCTTCTCCCCTAAGATATTGTAAATATCGATGTCGACCGGCCCGGTTCGGGGGAGCGAGTACTCGATGACGGTCGAGGGATTGAAGGGGTTGGGGTGGTTGGGTAAAAGACTGAACAGAATTGGTTGATTTTCGGGATCGTCAACCGCCACGGGGAAACGATCGACTATGTAGATATCTAATCCCTGAGTGGTTACGGACACGACCTCATCATTCCCATTATCGTCAAGATCTACTATTTGATGAATAAGCATATCCGGCTGTGAAAAGATAGCCCTCAGGTTGCCATCCGTGCAGTTAAATAAACTCAGCGGCTCGCGAAAGAGCATTTGTGGGTTGGCATATAAGGAACTTAAATTTAATATTCCTATGGGATGCTGCAAATCGTGATTGGTTTCATTTGTCCACAGGGTATCCAGGCTCGGATATGAGATCAGGGTAAGAGTATCTCCAGTCACATAGAGAAATTCATCGCCCGGATTTGAATTCATAATTTCGCCAACAGAATAATACCCCAAGCGGTCATTGGAATACCATATATATTGAGATTCAATAATGCCTTGGGCTGAGAATTTGACTGTTCTCTCATTGTCGAGGAAAGACCAGGGCTGATAATTGCGAAGATACTCATCTTCGTATTTCAAGATTACGTTAAGAGTAATATTTGCGCTATCGGCACTATTGAAAGAATACGATCGGGCCGATCCATAAGTATTCGCGATGAAAATGTCGAACGTAATGGGGTTAACGATCCTAACTGCACCCGAAATCAAATGTTGACTCCAAAAATCGTATCCGTCAAAAAACCACCACCGGTAGGAACTTTCCGTGAATACGAATAGCCTTCGAGTTAAACCTTGAGGCCCGGAGAGATCAGCCAATAATATCCGGTTGATTGTTTCATCACGGGAGGAGGACCCATCTGATTGGCTTTGTACGGTAAAGTAATGGCGTGCCCCAAGCGTGAAGTTCGGCCCATCGTAATACTCGATTGAAATAGTATCCATCCCTGAATAGACATCAAATGTCTTGCGGGATATTACAATATCGTCATGACCATCAGAGTTTCTGTCGCCCAGAGTGAAGCTCAGATTTGCCTGCCCAAAAGGAGGGCTGGTCCAGATTGGCTGCGAATGCTGAATGTCAAAGATATAAACACCCACAGTATCCCTTAGCGCCAAATCCGGAATACCATCGTCATTCATGTCGAGAAACTGTATTTGCCACCCAACTTCGTATCGGTAGATAAGGGGCGGGCTGGTCCATATCAATTGTCCTGTGAGGCTATTGTAAATAAAGGCATGGTCGAGAGTGCATAAAATTGACTCTTTGATGCTGTCGCCACAGACATCGGCGGCGTAATAGCCCGTTAAATTTTGCCCCGGTGTGGGATTATATATATGACTTATCTGGGTGAGATTGAGGGTGTCGACCTGGGCTGGGACCGGCTCAGGTATGATTAATACAAATGCGGCTGAAGATATTATTGTGAATCGAAGCATGGAAACCTCCCAAGCCAATAATCATTTGCTATGCCCAAGATTCAACCAGTTGTCAGGCGCGTGATAATTTAATTCGCTTAAATATTATCAATTAAAGGGTAAATTATCAATCATTATTTTGGCGTACGATGCGGGGTCAGTGCTTGGCCACCAATTGAGACTTGCGGCAGTTGCCCTCTAATCCTCCCCAAATTACCATTTGACAAAATGATAGGATTATCATAAAATCGCAAAAAATATGGCTTTCAACGCGAAATAGGAGAAAGTAAATGGAAGCATTGGGAATGATAGAAACCAAGGGTCTGGTCGCACTGATCGAGGCCTCCGATGCCATGGTCAAGGCTGCCAAGGTAACACTGGTCGGCTATGAGAAAATCGGCGGCGGATTCGTTACCGCGCTTGTGAGGGGCGACGTGGCCGCATGTAAAGCCGCCACCGAGGCTGGAGCAGCGGCAGCCCAGAAAATCGGCGAATTGGTCAGCGTCCATGTCATCCCCAGGCCGCACAGCAATGTCCACGACATATTCCCGACACGTCTGCCGAATGAGGAAAAATAGCATCCCTTTGGCCCAATCCCCGAAATGAAATTTACTCTATGCCGGGGGATCGATTTGTATGCTTGCATGCAGGGGCGTATTGCAAATGCCCCTGCGAATATATTGAATCGCCCTATGAATTCCTGACTTGTCGAGTTAATTGAATTTCCGGAGCAATGGTTTGGCATTATCCCCAGATGATATCGAGCGCACCGTAAGCCGCATCATGAGCGAACTCGGCTATGACAAACCATCCGAGGAGGCTACCGGAACGGCAACGCCTGGGACGCTATCCACGAAAGCGACCGGGCCTGCCCCTGCCATGAGTCCGGGGCGCGCCCCTGCCGTAAGTGCGGGGCCATCGTGCCTTTTCGATACCATCGACGAGGCCTCTGAGGCGGCACGCAAAGCCCAGGGCCAGATGCTGGATTTCGGTCTCGAGGCGCGAGGCAACATCGTCGAGGCAATGAGAAAAGCGGCGCTCAAATACTCCGAGGGATTGGGGCAGATGGCGGTTCAGGAAACAGGCCTGGGTCGGATGCCGGACAAGAAGCTCAAGGTCGACCTGGCCGCCAGGAAAACACCGGGGCCTGAAGATATCCGAACCGAGGCCTGGAGCGGTGATCATGGCCTGACCATAACGGAGGCCGCCCCCTACGGCGTGGTGGGAGTGATAACGCCCTCAACCAATCCGGCTGAGACGGTGATCAACAATGCCATCAGTATCATCTCCGCCGGCAATTCAGTCGTCTTCAACAGCCATCCGCTGGCCAAGGGTGTCTCAAATCGGACTGCCGAAATCCTGAATGACGCCGTAATCGCCGGCGGCGGGCCGAAAAACCTTGTCACCGCAATCAAGGACCCATCAAAACAAACGGCGTCCGGCCTGATGACTAATCGTGGGATTGATCTATTGCTGGTCACGGGAGGTTCCGAGGTTATTCGCCTGGCTATGACATCGGGCGCGCGAGCCATTTGCGCCGGGCCGGGCAATCCTCCGGTCGTGGTCGACGAAACCGCAGATATCAAGAAGGCCGCCGGCAATATCATATACGGGGCGAGTTTCGATAATAATGTTCTATGCACGGCCGAGAAGGAGACATTCGCAGTCGATAAAATCTACAATCAGCTAAGAGGCGAAATGACGGCCTCCGGCGGCTACGAGCTCAAGGGCATGGAATTGATGAAGCTCATGTCGATGGTTGTGATCGATGATCCTAATAAGAAGGGCGAGCGCCATCCAAGAGTGAACAAGGAGTTTGTAGGCAAGGATGCCGTTACCATAGCCCACGCCGCCGGAATCAGTGTCCCCCAGGGGACACGCCTGCTCTTTTTCGAGTCCGACTGGGATCATCCGCTGGTCATGGCCGAACAGCTCATGCCTGTCCATCCAGTTGTCCGCTGCAAGGATGTCGAGGAGGCCATGGAGCTGGCGATAATAGCCGAGCATAAATTCGAGCACACCTTCGTCATGCATTCGACCAATATAGCCAACCTCTCACGCATGGCCCAGATGTGCAACGGCAATATTTTTGTCAAGAATGGGCCCTCGATGGCCGGGTTGGGAATGAACGCCGAGGGATTTTGCACGATGTCAATTGCCGGGACAACCGGCGAAGGGATGACACGCGCCAGGACATTCACCAGGCCTCGCAGGTGTACCCTGGTCGATTATTTCAGGATCATTTAGCGGCGACGTTGCGTCCGCAATTGCATCATCATGTTGGAGGGGATCAATGAATCATAATTATTTTATTTTTGACTCATAACTCGAATTATCTACAACTTCCCGATTGTTAAGCCGGGGGCATTTAGATATAATGCAGCTTTCCGGGATTCCTACCGACATGATGTAATGGGGTTCGGGGAAAACGGGAGATATGTTTTATGAACCTTTTTGATAAAGCCGAGGTATAAATACAGATGCCGGTCCGGATGGGAACGATACCGCAAATGGGCAATTCTCTCAAGGCCAATATCGGCCATACGCCTATCATTCCGCTCGAAAAGATGTCGAGCGGCCTGCCTTGCACGATTTATGCCAAGGCTGAAATGCTGAATCCCGGAGGTTCGCTGAAAGACAGGCTGGCCCTGTCGCTGATCGAGTCGGCTGAGAAAGAAGGCCGGCTATGCAAGGGCGGAACGGTAATCGAGGTGACATCCGGAAACACCGGGATTGCGGTTTCCTGGATATGCGCTGTCAAAGGGTACCGGGCGCTTATCGTCATGAGCGACAAGAATTCCAGGGAAAAGCAGGACATGATGAAATTGTTTGGGGCGGAACTGATCCTGACCCCGCACACGGTCAAGCCGGACGATGCGAGATCGAATTACATGACTGCCGAACGGCTGGCATCGGAGGTGCCCAATTCCGTTTATCTCGACCAATATAATAATCCGGCCAACATAGATTGTCATTACCGCACTACCGGCCCCGAAATCTGGGAGCAGACCGAGGGCCTTGTCGATTGCGTAATCGCCGGCGCGGGCACCGGCGGCACCATATCCGGCATAGGTCGATTTCTCAAGGAGCGCAATCCCGGAATCCAGATCGTGGCGATTGACTCGGTGGGGTCGATATTTACGCCATATTTCGAAACAGGAGATGTGCCACAGGCGGAGCATTATGAGGTTGAGGGAATCGGAAGCGATAAACTAATTGGCGCTATGGATTTCGAAGTAGTCGACAAGTTCATTCCGGTGCCGGACCGGGATGCTTTCCTGACAGCGCGCAAGCTGGCCCGGCAAGAGGGGCTTTTCTGCGGAGGGTCATCGGGAGCGGTGCTATCGGCCGCCGGGAAATATCTTCGGGACAGGACGGATATCAAATTCCCGGTTATCGTGTTGGCCGATTCCGGCAACCGCTACCTGTCCAAATTATATAGCGATGAGTGGATGAGAAGCATGAAATACCTTTAAGGATTTCGGCACTTTCATTATATTCGACAAATACTTGAAAGGAGTGCAATAAATGTCCGTGACCGGAAGAGCTGTCATATTGGGGGTGGCATTCATATTTCTGCTGGCCGGCAAAATATCTGTTGCCGGCGCCCAGGAAGAGCCGCTACCGCCGGAGGTACCGTTTCAGCCGATTCAGAAGCTGGATATCGTGGTGAATCCGGCGTCGAAGGCCCGGATCAAATTCGAATCCGATACTTTCGATTTCGGGTCCATACCACGCGGAGCTACGGTCGTCCATTCCTTCAAATTTGCCAATGCCGGCCAGGATACTCTGGAGATAACCAGCGTCCGCCCTACCTGCGGCTGCACCACCGCGCCGCTATCGTCTAACAAAGTTGCCCCCGGCGATGAGGCCACTATCAAGGCTTACTTCAATTCCAAGAATTTTAACGGCCGGCTGACCAAATATATTTATGTCAACAGCTCCGACCCGATAGATCCATATCTCAAGATTTCATTCAAAGCGACCATAAACGATCCGCTCTTGCCAATCAACATGGCTCCTCTCGAGGCTGACTTCGGCTCCATCGTTTCGGGGGCGCCGGGAATCGTAAAAGTGACCTTGACGAACGCAGGAGATTCGCCTGTCGATATCCGGCTCATCCACGAATCGGCTCCGGAGATGGTCAAAGCGAGCCCGACATCAATGAGCCTGCAGCCCAACGGCAACGCCGAGTTGACGCTTCAACTGGCCGCGCAGGACAAGTCGGGTGAATTGAAGGAATCTCTGACATTCGATATCACGGGCGGCCAGGAGGGCAGGTTTTCGCTGCCCTGGAAAGCCGTCATAACGGGACAGAGGCAATGATGAAAAAGACAATACTTCTGTCGGTAATTGCGCTGGTCGGCATCGTCATTGCGGCGATCGCGCAATCCGCCCCCGACCCGGGAAAACCGGATATTATCAGCATGGATTCTCTTTCTGTTAAGCCGGGCCAGGATTTTGTCATGAGCATCAAGGTTCTGGCCGATGACACCACGCTTCATGGCGGCAAGAAATGGGTTGGCGTGGGAAGCTTCTGTATCCCGATAAGATATGACGCCAGGGCCCTGAAATTAGATTCGGCCAGCTTCGAGGGCACAATCGCCGAATGGGACGAAAGCTTCACCAACCAGAAAATAGACACCGGATTCATTTCCTTCGCCGGCATTCATAATATCGCCGGTAACGACAATCCGGTTTTTATCAGCCCGGATAAGCCGCAGGAGATAGTCAGGATTTTCGGCCGGGTGAAAAAAGATGCCAGGCCGGGAATATACACTTTCGAATTGACTATCGATCCAATTCAGAAGAATGCTTATCTCGGTTCCATAGATGGCGTGAACGGCTGGAAACCGAGCTTTATTCCGGGCAAGATCGTGATAAAGTAAGCGTCCTCGGTTTCGGATTCTTTTTGCAAAATCGACATGGTGGGTGACGGCCTCACGCTCGCGGGGCCGATGGCGCCCGCTCACGTATGGCATGGCCGAGATGACGGTCAGCGGCTCTTAGCCGGGATCTTATGCGACAATCAGGAGACGGCTCAATTGCTGTCAGAAGGCCGTATCGGATCATTGAGTATCAATACCCTCGAGCATTAGGTTGGCTTGGCACCGTGAGGAAATAATATGAAGAAGCCCAAGGCGCGGAGGCCGAAGCGTCGCATACCCTTGCCGGGCAAGACCGAGAAGGCTTTTCGGGACAGAACGGCTTATACCAGGAAACCCAGGCACAGGAAAATTGTCGAGGGCGGGCAATAACGCCGCATTTTGCCAGGACTTGTTGAGCATGCCAAAGCTCTCTCCTTTTGACCTACGTCAATGACCGACATCACATTACCGCATATGATTGCCGCAGTATGAAAAGCCAAATGGCATCCTGGCAATTGCGGAAAAAGGAGAATTTATGAATCCGATCGAAAAATTAATGACAGAGCATCAGAATATATTAAGGGGCCTGGACCTTCTCGAGCGGGCCGCAGCCCAACTGGAAAGAGGCGATCAGGTCTCCCCCGCTTTCTTTAACGGGATGGTCGATTTCATTCGCGAATATGCCGACAAATACCATCATGCCAAGGAAGAGAGTATTTTATTCGTGCGCATGAGCGAGGTCGGTTTCTCTCCCGAAATGGGGCCGGTGGCGGTCATGCTCCATGAGCATATTAAGGGCCGCGGCTATGTTTCCGAACTGGCCAAAGCCGGCGAAAAATACGCCGCCGGAGACAGGACTGCAATTCCGGACATAGTCAAGAATGCCATGGCATATGCCGAGTTGCTTCGAGCGCACATCCACAAGGAGGACATGATTCTCTACCCCATGGCCGAGAACGCGCTGGGTGAGATTGGTATCAGCCTTATGCGCCCCGATTTCGACAATGTCGAACACGAGAAAGCAGGAGTCGAGGAGAAATATGTCAATATGCTCGATAAGCTGGAACGTGAAATGATCGGGACTGCCTCTTGACAATGTTTAATCGGCCTCTTATTTATGCGGCCATGGATAAGAGGGATTTAACTATTTCCGATTTCGCCAAGCTGTGGCTGGCGCACGACGGCCTCTGGTTTCAGGCGGTCGAGAACGAATTCGGCCTGGAGGCAGCTATCAGGCTCGACAAAGCCGCCTGGGGCAAGTTCTCCCCTATCGAGGCCGATAGAATACTGGATCGGCTGGGGCAAAAACCGGGTGGCGGAATCGAGCAGTTGGAGCAGGCGCTGGCCGAGCGGCTTTATGCTTTCATAAATAGACAGCGGATAGTTGAAAAGGACGAAAAACGCCTTGTTTTTGAGATGACCTCATGCCGCGTGCAGGACGCTCGTCGACGCAAGAACCTGCCCCTCCTTCCATGCAAGGAGGTCGGGATCGTGGAATATTCCACTTTCGCAGAAACAATCGATCCCAGAATCAAGACAACATGCCTGCGTTGCCCGCCGGATGACTATAACGGCGAGCACTGGTGCCGTTGGGAGTTCACCCTGGATTCCGAATAGCCCACGGAATCTCAACACGTAAATTACGCTTGACATGTATTCGATGAATTTCATATATGCCGTTTAAATTTTCGGTACCAGGATCGGGAACCGTCCAGCCCGAGGGCGAATTTTGAGAGTTGATATTCGCCGTAGGGCCCGAACGCTGGTGGAGCCCAGGTCGAGAACAACATAGGAGCGTTTCTTGGCATATATAATCACGAATGACTGCATAATGTGCGACGCCTGCCTTCCGGAATGCCCGGAGGATGCCATCGCGGCGGGCGATCCGGTATATATAATCGATCGCCTCAAATGCACCGATTGCGGCGATTGCGCCGAGGTTTGCCCGACCGAGGCCTGCATCCCCATAGAGGACGAGGAATAACCCGCCTCTGACATCGATGACTTTTCGATATAGAGGAATTGTCCGTCCGGAGAGTGATTTCCTCTCCGGTTTTCATTTGCTTTAGATTGCGATTTTCGCGATTATATCCTACCGGAAAATACGAAAATATGATTGGGCGCAATTCAATTTTATGATACTGGCTTCGTTTTCATCAATATATAAGGACTATTCCGGAAATCAGGCGCTGGCGGGAGCATCGGGTGCAATCAAGAATGGCGACCGCATCGCGCTCCTGGGGATCAACGGTTCCGGCAAGACCACTCTCCTGGAAACATTGGCCGGGCACTTGGAATGCGATTCCGGCATGGTCGAGATTCCCAACGCCGTCAAGAAAAGCTACCTGCCTCAGATAATCGAAGTCAGCGGCTCGCTCACCCTTCTCGATTACGCAATCGGCGGCATGCATACCCTGCTTGATATAAGAAATCGACTTGACGAGGTCCACCTGTTGCTCTCGCAAAGCCCCGATGATCCCTTTCTGCTTCGCGAGCTGGGGAACCTTCAGCGTGTATTCGAGGGCGCCGAAGGGTACAATATCGAGTCTCGGGCGGCCGAGGTCCTTCGCGGCCTGGGATTTCGCGATTCCGAATTCATAATGAAGGTGATCGAACTTTCCGGCGGACAGAGAAACAGGGCCGCCCTGGCGCGAGCCCTGGTCAGCATTCCCGACTTGCTGCTTCTCGATGAGCCGACAAACCATCTCGATATATCGGGCCTGGAATATCTCGAAAGCTACATGAGGTCGTTTGCCGGTGGAATTTTGTATGTGTCTCACGATCGCGCTTTCATTCAACAGACGGCGACCTCGATCTGGGAGATGGTCAACGGCAGAATCATTCCCTTCCCCGGAGGCTACGATAATTACGTTGTCGAGCGGGAGAAGCGGCTGGAGATAATGAATAAGACGTATGTCGCCCAGCAGGAATTCATAGCCAAGACCCAGGATTTTATCAGGCGCAACATAGCCGGGCAGAAGACCAGGCAAGCCCAATCGCGCCGCAAGATGCTATCCAAGCTGGAGCGGGTCGAAAGGCCTCCATCCACCGGCGATACTGCCTCATTAAGATTTTCCAGCGCTGAGAGGTCGGCCCGAATAGTTGTCCAATCGCGCCAGGCCGAGTTCGCCTATGACAGCGCCCCAATCGTGCGAGACCTGAATTTTGAGATCGAACGGGGAGACAGAATCGGCCTGGTTGGCCCCAACGGCTCCGGCAAGACAACTCTAATAAAACTGATCACCGGGCAACTCGACCCAAATCGAGGCCGAATCGAGTTGGGCAAAAGACTCACAATAGGTTATTACGACCAGTTAACGGAAGACTTGAATCCGGAATCCACACCTCTGGCGACTATCTGGGAGATCAAGCCGGAGTTGAATGAGGGCCAGATCCGATCGTACCTGGGTAAGTTTCTTTTTCGAGGAGAGGATGTATTCCGCAGGATCGATACTTTTTCGGGGGGTGAACAATCGCGTCTGGCATTGGCCCGGCTGATTGCCACGTCACCGAATTTTCTTGTCCTGGATGAGCCCACCAACCATCTGGATATTCAATCTCGCGAGGCGCTCGAGGAGGCTCTGGCCGAGTTTGACGGCACCATTCTATGTGTCTCGCACGACAGATATTTTCTCGATCATTTTGCGGAGAAGATATTTGCGCTCGAAGACGGCACCGTCAGGGTTAGTCTGGGCAATTTCACCGATTACAGGGAAAGGACGCAGCCGGAAAGCGAACCGCCCAAATCGGGGCCTGCTAAGTCGGAAACCAGAGAAGGACGCCCAAAAGAGCGCGGCCGACGCGTCAATCCCCTGCGGATTCAGAAATTGAATAATGAAATTAGCCAGGTGGAGAAAGAGATCATAGTGATAGAGGAGACCATAAAATCGGATGCGGCCTCGGCCGACTGGCAAAAACTGGCCAAGCTCTTAAATGAGCGTGACCAGCTCTACATCCGATTGGAACAGCTATATGTCAGACTTGGTGAATTAACCGGATCTTGAAATATCAGAAGGATAAGAGAGGCTCAAAGATGAATGACCCCAGAATATCCAAGCTCGCAGATGTCCTGATTAATTATTCGATCAGCTTGAAAAAAGGCCAGACGCTGATCATTTCGGCGACTCCTCAGGCGACCCCGCTGGTCAGAGAAATTTACGGAAAGGCACTTCAAAAAGGCGCTTTCCCGATGACCTCGATATCAGTGGACGGACTGGAAGAGGTCTTTTATCGATACGCCTCCGAGGAGCAACTGAAATATATTTCGCCGATCAGGAGATTCTCATTTGAGAAGGCCGACGCCATTATATCTATCATCTCCGGATTCAACACGAAAGCCCTGGCTAATGTCGAACCGAAAAAAATGGTGCTAAACAACCGCGCCATGGCCCCGCTGTTCAAGAAATTCATGCATCGCTCGGCCGGCGGCCAGGTCAGGTGGGTTGGATGCCAGTTTCCTACGCATGCCTACGCCCAGGATGCTGTAATGTCGCTGGCCGAATATGAGGATTTTGTCTTCCGCGCCTGCCGTCTCGACAAAAAGGACCCGATAACCGAATGGAAGAAAATGGCGACTTACAACGCCAGGCTGATCAAGTATCTCTCCAGGAAAGACGAGATCCGCATTGTCGCCAAAGACACCGACCTGCGCTACCGCGTTGGCGGCCGCAAATGGATTAACTGCGACGGCAAAAATAATTTCCCGGATGGCGAGGTCTTTACCGCCCCGATCGAGGATTCCGCCAATGGTCACATCCGATTCACTTACCCGGCCGAGTACGGCGGGCGCGAGGCCGAGGATGTCCGGATTGAGTTTAAGAACGGCAAGGCGGTCAAGGCCACGGCGGCCCGCGGCGAGGAGTTCCTAAACGCCATGCTCGACACCGACAAAGGATCGCGCTACCTGGGCGAGGTTGCCATCGGCACCAACTTCGGGATCACCAAATATACCAAGAACACGCTCTTTGACGAAAAGATCGGGGGTACCGTTCATATGGCGCTTGGCGAATCGTATCCCGAAAGCGGCGGCAAGAATCACTCGGGCGTGCATTGGGACATGGTCTGCGATTTGCGCGCGGGCGGCGCGCTTTACGCCGATGGCGAACTGTTCATGAAGAATGGAAGGTTTTTAAAATAAGAATTGAGATACAAACTGCAGGGTGGCGTCAGGTCTTCTCTTCGAGCCTGAAGGCTCGTCAGAGCCTGAACGGCGGACCTGACGCCTGCTTGCTTTTAGATTCGATCCTCGGGAGGCGCGGAATGCCATTCCCCATGGCACCTTAATATAAGCTAAACCTTCCGTTTCCATTTGGTGCCTACGGGAGTATCCTCCAATATGATGCCTTCATCGAGCAGGTCGGATCGGATTTTATCGGCGGTTTTGAAATCGCGGGCTTTCTTGGCCTCATTTCGCTCCCTGATCAGGGTATCGATCCGCTGGTCGATGCCCGCCTCCTTCACATAAACCACCCCCAGCACGCTGTCGAATCGCCTCAGAGCATTGAGCACCGCCTTCTTATCGGCTTCCGACAGCCCCTGCTCGGCGACAACGGCGTTAACCTCACGCACGAAATCAAACGCCGCCGCCAACGCCTGCGACATATTCAAGTCATCGTCGAGAGCGGCCTCGAATCCCTCGACCGCCCTGGCGACAGTCCATTTGGCCGTATCCGAATCCGGCCCCGGCCTGGCATCCTCGACATTAGTGCGGAAGTCACGAAGCCGCGTTATCGCTTTCTTGGAAGCTTCCAGGGCCTCGGAAGTGAAATTGAGCTGTTGACGATAATGGGTTGCCATGAGGAGGTAGCGGATGGCGATCGGGTTGTGGCCCATTTCGACCAGGGCCCCAACCGTGTAGAAATTCCCCTCCGATTTCGACATCTTCTTGCTTTCGACAATCAAATGGGCGTTATGCAGCCAGTAGTTGACGAACTTCTTCCCCGTGACACCCTCCGACTGCGCAATCTCGTTCTCATGATGGGGGAAAATATTATCGACTCCGCCGGTATGTATGTCAAACTGCTCGCCGAGATATTTCATCGACATGGCCGAGCACTCGATATGCCAGCCGGGTCGGCCCTTGCCCAGCGGCGTATTCCAGAAAACGTTGCCGTCGCGTTCCGACCACCCCTTCCAGACCGCGAAATCGGAAACCGATTCCTTCTCATACTCATCCGAGTCGACTCTGGCCCCGGCCTTCAGCCCTGTCATGTCCATGTGGGATAACGCGCCGTAGCGGGGAAATGTCGAAATTTTATAATAGACAGATCCCCCCGATCCATAGGCGTTCCCGCGCTCGATCAGCTTCTGGATAAAATCGACCATCTCCGGAATATGCTCCGTCGCCGCAGGATAGTATTCGGCGCGCTCGATATTAAGCCGGTCGAGGTCATGGAAGAACATTTCGATGAATTTCCTGGTATGCTCCTGAAGCGTGATGCCGGCCTCCTGAGAATCCCTGATCGTTTTGTCGTCTATATCGGTCAGATTCATCACCTGAGTAACACGATACCCCTTGTATTTCAGGTAGCGTCGAAGTATGTCCTCAAATATATAGGCCCGGAAATTGCCGATATGCGCCGGTCCGTAAACGGTCGGGCCGCAAGTATACATGCGCACGTGACCCGGTTCAATCGGCTCGAACTCCTCGAGCCGCCTGCTCATGGTATTGTAAAATCGAAGCGCCATCATCTCACCCTATAATATGTACATTGAATATCGATCTCCGACATCAGGCATTAGTAATCGTTTAAGATTACTTCCTGGTCAGAGACTCCACCGTTTTCATATCGAGCTTCTTGATGACCTTGACCAGCAATCTGACCAAATTCTCAAAATCGCCCTTGTGCAGGATAGCCGTATGGCTATGGAAATACCGCGTGGCCGCGCCTACATACAAAGTCGGGACACCGGCCCGGCTCATGTGGATTCTGCCGCCGTCGGTGCCGCCGCGTTCCAGCGCCGCGAAATGAAACGGTATCTTATTGGTCTCGGCGGTCTCCACCACCAAGTCGCGCAGTTTCATGTTGGGAATCATAGAGCCATCCATGACCGTGATCGATGGTCCCGAACCAAGCCTGCCGAACGTGGCTTTGTGATCCGGGCTATCGGCCGACAGCGAAACGTCCGGAACGATGGCGACATCGGGGTCGATCACGTGGGCGGCGGTTCCGGCTCCCCGAAGCCCGACCTCCTCCTGGACTGTGCCGACCGCGTAGATGGTATTGGGATGTGGTATCCCGGCGAATTCATTGAACACCGCCACGGCCACAGCCGCCCCGAAACGATTATCGAAGGCCTTGTTCATGTAAAGATTGGGATTGCCCATTACCTGAAATTTTGAATCCGGGACAATCGGGTCGCCCGGCCTGACTCCCAACGACTTGACATCGAAACCATCGCAGGCGCCGACATCAATGAACATGTCCTTCAATTCGATAACTTTTTTCCTTTCCTCATCGGTAAGTATGTGCGGCGGCTTGGAGCCGATAATGCCCGGCAAATCCCCCTTTTTCGTTTTTACTATCACGCGTTGAGCCAGGGCCACGTGGCCCCACCAGCCGCCCACGGGAAGGAATTTGATGAACCCCTCGGGGGTGATCTCCTTGACCATGAATCCAATTTCGTCTATGTGGCCGGCGATCATGATGCGCGGTTTTTCCGTCTTTCCCCTTCTCTTTGCAATCAGGCTGCCGAGTTTATCAAATGTGACCTCATCCGGTTTCACCAGATGCTTGCGCATCACATTGATGGCCTCATCCTCGAAACCGGAAATGCCGTGAGCGTCGGTCAACTCCTGCAACAGCTTTTGATATTTGTCCACCATGTCCTCCATCAGCCCAGGACTATATCCTCGAGCTCCCTCAAATTCGTTATCGTCTGAAATGGCGCAACGGGCGCCGAATAATCTCTGCCGTCGACCCTCTTGAGCACCCCCCTGATACCGACCGCCTGCGGCCCGCCGACATCCTCGACCATTCTATCTCCTACGAAAATTGCACGATTCGGTTCGGATCCGGCCAACTCCAGCGCCTTGAAAAATATCTCCTTTTTCGGCTTTCGAAATCCAAACTCCGACGAGAATATGGCAAAGTCGAAGAAGTCGAATATGCCGAACCGCTTCATTTCCCGCCTATGATATTCGGCCGGAAAGATCGTATTCGAAACCAGGCCAATTTTTAGCCCGGCGCCCTCAAATTTTTCAAGAATCTCTCTCGAGTCGGGAAGAAGTGTAATCTGGGCCGTAATCGGCTGGTAGTAGGCATCGATGAATTTCCTGGCCAAACCATCCAGACTGTTAATGCCTAATTTCGACAGAATCGAATCGGTGACAGCTACCAGGTCAATTTCCGATAAATCCTCATTGTGGCTCACGGCCATCTGGTCGATGGCGTTATGGAAATTCTCCCAGAGGCTCTCCGGAGTTAATTCGATCGGAGCAATATCCTCAAGGATCGGATAGGCGTTGGCGCATCCTAGCCTGCCAAGCTCGTCCCAGGAGCTGTTTTCATACTTAATAAGCGTGCTTCCCAAGTCAAATAAGACAGTATCGTATTTCATGACACCTTTCCGGATCGCTTGAGGGCGCTCAGCGCAATCTTTTCCAGTAGCTGCGGAAACTCTATCCCCATCGCCTTTGCCGCCTTCGGCACAAGCGAGGTCGCCGTCATGCCGGGAAGGGTATTGACCTCCAGGCAGAAAAATTTGTCTTCGGGCGACATTCGGAAATCGACCCGGGCATACCCCTCGCATTTGAGGGCCTTGAAAGCCGCCAGTCCAAGAACCTGTATGCGTCGCGTCTGCTCCTCGGTCAATGGAGCCGGACAAAGATAATCTGTCATGCCGGCGGTGTATTTGTGACGGTAATCGTAGAAACCGTCATGCGGCCTCATTTCGACCACCGGCAAAGGCTGGTCGTCGAGAACGGCCACGGTTAATTCGCGACCCGGAATGAATTTTTCGAAAAGGAGCAGATCGGAATATTCGGCGGCTCGTTGAACGATCTGAAACAGCGTTTCCGGTTCGAACGAAATGTCCAACCCCACTGATGAGCCCTGGTCGTTAGGCTTGACAACCACCGGAAACCCGACGGTTTCACGAATCTGTTTGATCAAGCTCTGCTCGTCTCGTATTTCGCTTGTGGCCAGGACGATATATTCCGGCGTTGGCACTCCGCTGGCGATGAATATCTTCTTGGCTATATGCTTGTCCATGGCCAGTGATGAGGCCAGGACTCCCGATCCGGTATATGGTATTCCCAGAATATCGAGCACCGCCTGGATAGTCCCATTTTCGCCCATGCCGCCATGCAGGGCGATGAATACGAGATCGACCTCCCTGACATCAGGCGAACTGACCGTCTGAATCGCGGTCTCCGCGGTCATCAGCGACAACTCCCGGGCCGATGGCGGCTGGGGCTTTATGCCGCTCACCTCGGCTCTTTTCTGGGCCGAAAGCTGGCCCGGCCCCAGGGCGGAGTCGATACCGATCGCCTCGTGCCCGGCCGCGCGCAGACCCTGAATGATGCCCGCCCCCGATGATAATGACACATCGCGTTCGGCGGAGTTGCCTCCCATCAGGACTGCGATTTTGAGTTTTTTCTTTTGATCCAAATTGCCCTTGTTATCCACAGAACCAGAATGAGCCCGGCGCATGCCAGCAGGACGATATTATAGCTTTTTATTATCTCGACGATCATGCGCCAGTTTGATTTTGAATAAATCATCAAACCGAGCAGCATGCCGTTCCAGAAAACGATACTTACAAAAGTCAGTATCATCATCCGACAATAGTTAAAATTGACGATTCCGGCGGCGACGGCAATTGCCGACCTGATCCCGGGCAGAAACCGCGATATCAGGATGAGGAAATCCCCGTGACGAGCGTAAAGCCTTTCGGCCCGGCTGAGATTTCCCTTGATCAGGTATCTTCCGCTGCCGGTCTCGAAAAATCTCCGGCCGCCCTTCTTGCCGATTCCATATAGCGCCGCCGCCCCTATCGTGCCGCCCAGGACGACCGAAATCAGCACGCCAATATAATCGATACTACCCTCGCCCGCAACATACGCTCCGGCCAGCATGATAGCGTCACCGGGATATGGCGGGAAGATATTTTCCATGAACGCGCTTGCCAAGAGGAAAGCATAAATCAACAATGCGTTCTGGGAACGAACGAATTCGAGTATCTGGTCGAAACTCATTTGCTCAGCAGCACGACCGAAAAGGCCGCTATCCCCTCTCCCCGACCGACAAGACCGATGTTCTCGTTAGTAGTCGCCTTTATCGATACGCGATCCGACTCGATTTCGAGGGCGCCGGCCAGGTTAGATCGCATCCGGCCGATATAGGGCGCAAGTTTCGGCTTCTCTGCAATTACGCTGATATCGATATTGACAACGGCATATCCCTGGTTTGAAATCATATGCTTTACACGCTTGAGAAGCTCGATCGAATCGGCCCCCTTATAGGCCGGATCGTCTGTCGGGAAATGCCGACCGATATCCCCCATAGCAAGCGCTCCCAGGAGTGCGTCCATCGCGGCATGACAGATGACATCGGCATCGGAATGCCCGTCAAGCCCGAGATGAAAATCTATCGGCACTCCACCCAGGACCAGTCTCCGTCCTTCTATAAGCCGGTGGATATCGTATCCGTGGCCGATTCTAAGATTCATGCCAGTCCTTTCAGAATTTCTTCCGCTAAAATGAAATCGGCTCGGGTTGTAATTTTGATATTGTTGAAGCTTCCATGAACAATTGCCACCTGTCCGCAATATTGCTCATAAAGTTCGGCATCATCCGTGGCCTCGTTTTGCGCGGCCTCGGCCCTTTGATGCGCCTTAAGAATCGCCTCGAAACGGAAAACCTGCGGCGTCTGCGCAATCCAGATGGCATCTCGTTTCAATGTTTTCGTAATAATGCCATTTTCGGCCATCTTGATACTCTCCTTGGCGGGAACCGCCAGAATTGCCGCGCCCGTGTCCGAGGCCCGCGCCATCAATTGCCTGAAAAGATCCTGAGCCACGAACGGCCGCGCGGCATCATGAATGACTGCCAGATTGATTCCGTTCGGGCAGGCCGATAAGCCGGCCAATACCGATTCCTGCCTGGTTTCCCCTCCGGCCGTGATCTTTCTAATTTTCCTCAAATTCCATCGATCGACAATCGCCTGAGAGGCATAGGCCATATATTCCTCGGCGACGACCAGCACAATCTCGTCGACCAGATCGCTCTTTTCGAAAAACTCGAGCGAGTGAACTACCAGCGGCCTGCGGCCAAGCGGCTGGAATTGCTTTGGGACCGCTCCGCCCGTCCGACTCCCGGAGCCGGCCGCGACGACAATCGCAATATTTCTCGACAGCTTCATAATATCAACATGGCATCGCCATAACTGTAAAAGCGATAACCCAATTTGATCGCCTCTTCGTAAGCCGCCAGAACCCTCTCCCTTCCCGCAAATGCCGAAACCAGCAAGAGCAACGTCGACTTCGGCAGGTGGAAATTGGTCAGGAGGCCATCGACGCACCTAAAATCGTAGGGCGGTGAAATGAAAAGTGATGTCTCCTTCCAATTGCTGGCCATGACCTGGCCATTCTCAGTGCACGCCGATTCGAGAGCCCGGACACTTGTCGTGCCCACTGCGATGACCCGCCGATTTTCCTGCTTTGCCAAATTTACGGCATCGGCGGCCTCTTTGGGAATGAAAAATTTCTCCTCGTGCATCTTGTGTTGGCTGAAATCCGACCGGGTAATCGGCCGGAAAGTCCCCAGGCCGGAATGGAGTGTCAGCTTGACCATCTCGACACCAGCATCCTTTACCCGTGTCATAATCGTCTCGGTGAAATGAAAACCGGCGGTCGGCGCCGCCACCGCCCCGACATTACGCGCGTAGATCGTCTGGTAACGACTCTTGTCCTCCTCCTCGGCTTCCCTATCGATATAAGGCGGCAACGGCACCTTGCCATATTGCCAGATAAGCGACAACAAATCGCGGTCGGCCTCAAAACTCACGATTCGCCCACCGCTATCGGTTCTCTCGCCCAATCGGGCCGAGGCAGTGCCATCGAATAAGTCCACCTGCGTGCCTGGCGGAAGCCTTCTTCCCGGGCGCACCAGGGCCTCCCAGGTGCCGTCGGTGATCTCCTGCAATAAGAAGATCTCCACCTTTCCGCCGGTCCCTTTTTTGCTGCCGATCAACCTGGCCGGGAAGACTTTCGAATCGTTCAGCACCAGGAGATCGCCGGGCCGCAGGAAACCGGGGAAATCTGTAAACCGCAAATGCTTCGTTTCCCCTTGCGAGCGCGGCAGGTAGAGAAGTCTTGAAGCATCGCGCGGCTCCGACGGGTAGAACGCCACCCTACCCTCGGGCAGGTAATAATCATAATCTCGTATATCGAGGCTCATTTCCTAAGCAGATTAATAATGAGGAATACGGCAGTCAGGAGCAGGCTAATCAGAATCGAAGTCGCCAGGGGAAAATAGAAGGCGAAATTTCTCCGCTTGACAATGATATCTCCCGGCAATTTCCCAAGGAATGGAATCTTATCGAAAAACAGAAAAGCCACGCCGAGCGCGACGATGGCTATTCCCAAAATTACCAAGACTTTTCCATATGATGCAAAGCTCATAGGAATTCCTGCTGTCGTCCTCCCTTGAGCTTGAATCCCAGATGCCTGAGCGCCGGTTCTCCTACCAGACGTCCTTTCGAGGTGCGTTTCAGGAAACCGATTTTCAACAGGTACGGCTCGACCATTTCTTCCAGCGTATCCGATTCCTCGTTCAGCGTGGCGGCGATAGATTCGATCCCAACCGGCCCGCCATCGTAAAAATCGACCATCATCTTAATGAGCCGGCGGTCGAGCGCATCCAGCCCAACGGAATCGACTCCTTCCAGTTCCAGGGCGTCCTGCACGGCCGCGATATCGATCTGGTCCTGACCTTTTACCTGGGCATAATCCCTGACCCGACGCAAAAGCCGGTTGGCGACTCGAGGTGTCCCACGGCTGCGCCGGGCGATTTCAGCAGCGGCCTCCTCTGCGATGCCGACCTCCAGGATACCTGCCGAACGCTTCACAATCCGAGCCAGCTCCTCCGCCGGATAAAAGTCGAGATGATGAATAATGCCAAATCGATCTCTTAATGGCGCCGATATAAGGCCGGCGCGGGTAGTTGCCCCCACCAGCGTGAATTTCTTGAGAGGCACATTTATGACACGCGCGAACGCCCCCTTATCGACCACGAAATCGACCTTGAAATCCTCCATGGCCGGGTAGATGAACTCCTCCACCGCGGCGGCCAGACGGTGAATCTCATCGATAAGAAGCACGTCGCCCTGCTCGAGGTTGGTCAGTATACCCATGAGGTCACCGGTGCGCTGAAGCGTGGGGCCGGAGGAGACAACCAACCTGGTGCCCATCTCATGCGCCAGAATATGCGCCAGAGTGGTCTTTCCCAGACCGGGCGGACCATAAAGCAAGACATGCTCGTGAGGCTCGCCGCGTTGAAGCGCCGCCTTGATCGAGACCGATAGTTTCTCGGTCAAGTTCCTTTGCCCGATATATTCGGCGAGTCGCTGGGGCCGCAGGCTGGCTATATAAATTTCTTCTTCTTCCGAGACCTTACCCGGAGTTACAATCCTTTCCCTCATCAGTCGCTACCAACCGTGCTTTGCTTAAAGATTTGGTTTAAGAGTTCCTCGGAAGATTTGAAGCGCCTTCCGGTTGCGATAGCTCTATCTAACATGAGTTGAGCCTCGGACCGACGATACTGAAGCTGCAGGAGAATCATCATCACCTCATCGGCAAAATCGGGTTTCTTCTCGGCTGTAGCCAGGGGCTCCCTTTCTTTGGCCAGCGCAAACCGCGCGGTCTTCCCCTTGAGCTCGGCGACAATCTTCTCAGCCAACCTGGGACCGATTCCGGGAAGCTTCTGCAAGGCGGCGGTATTGTCGGTTTCTATGGCCCTTGCGATTTCGCTTATTGGCAGCACCAGCGACTTGAGCGCCTTCTTGATTCCGAGGCCGGGCACAGAGGTGAAGATGGCGAAGAATTCCTTATCTATGGCATCGGCGAAACCAACCAGCCTCGGGTATTGATTTCCGATCTGCGCCGCCTCGATATAGTCCAGGATATGAAAGGTGACCTCGGCGCCGGGGGTCATATTGTTGCCGAGCGATTCCGCCAGCGCCGATGGCAGCATGATTTCATAATATATGCCGCCCAGGTTCACAACGGCCGCCGAATCGGCTATATGATCGAGGGTGCCCTTAATTTTGGATATCATCTCAAGCCCTCAATATGGCAAAGAGCCACCGCGATAGCATCGGCGACATCGAACGGCTCCGGCGCTTTGTCCAGCTTCATTATGGCCTTAATGCTTCGCTGAACCTGGATCTTCGAGGCTCTCCCATTTCCCGTTATCGATTTTTTTATTCTGGTCGAGGCGTAGCATGCGACAGGGATATTCTTTTCCGCCGCGGCCAGAAATGCAATTCCCCGGGCGTGACCCATGACCACCGCGGTTTGCGGATGACTGTAATGCGAATACAGGTTCTCTACCACCATCGTATCGGGCCCAAACTCGGATATGATATCTGCAAGGCCCATGTATATCGTGTTCAACCGGGACCCCAAGCTATCTGTTTCTCCGGTTTTCAATACTCCCGCTTCTCTGAGTTGAGAATCCTTGCCGTCATGCTCTAAGACAGCGTACCCGGTGCGATTAAGCCCCGGATCTATGCCCAGGACAATCAACGTCACCCTGCCGTCAATTTCATCATGACCGATTCATCGATATCGAAGTTGGCATACACTTTCTGGACATCATCGTGATCCTCGAGGTCCTCAAAGAGCTTCAGCATCTGCTCGGCGTTCTTGCCGTCGATCCTGATGGTCGTCTGCGGTGTCATGGTAATTTCCGCCTGGGCGAATTTAACGTTGGCCTTTTCCAATGCCGACCGCACCGAGTCGAAATCGGCGTATTCCGTATAGATTTCGTAAATCTCGCCGCCTGCGACAAAATCCGATGCGCCGGCATCGAGGGCCTTCTCCATCAGTTCGTCTTCGTCGATCGCCCCTTTCTCAACAACAATATAACCTTTGCGGTCGAACATCCAGCCGACACAGCCGACCTCGCCCAGAGACCCGTTGTGCTTGGTGAAGATATGCCTGATTTCGGCAACTGTACGATTCTTATTATCGGTTAGCGTTTCCACCAAAATCGCCACGCCGCCGGGGCCATAACCCTCGTAGGATTGCTGCTCATAGCGGGTCCCTTCGAGCTCGCCGGTGCCCTTGAGGATGCCGCGCTTGATATTATCGGCGGGCATATTGGCGGCCTTGGCGGCGGTCACGGCGGTTCTCAGCCGGACATTCGATTCCATGTCCCCACCTCCCTCGCGGGCCGCGACAGTGATTTCACGGATCAATTTCGTGAACATCTTGCCGCGTTCCGCGTCCAATTTGCCTTTTTTCCGCTTAATTGTCGCCCATTTAGAATGGCCGGACATGGCGCCTCCTCAAAGACCCTGAGTCCTATCGAAGGGTCGAAGGGTCTTCTGTTTAAGCATCAACATTCACATTTTTCATCAAATTAACACAAGGATAGTCGCTTAGCAATATGTTTTATAATTGGACCGAAAACCCGGGCGCGCCGGAACATTGATTGCCTCGACCGTATACGGCCCTGCCTTTGTTCTTGTTAACGCACCCCGGCGGCAGCCAAGTATTCTATGGCCGGCCCCACGAGGTTGGGGTCGCAATTCCCCGAAAGTTCCATGACGAGAAGCGTGTCCTGGTCGATATACGGCGTCAGATATGCAAAATCGATATTGCCCTCGGGGCTGGGCGCTTGATGGTCATACCAGAGCTTGATATCATGCAAATGGACACCTATCAGTCGCCCCTTGATGGCATCCAGATTTTCTGTCTCTGTCCCCAGGCCGCAATAGGCGAGATGAGCGGCATGCCCGCAATCGTGCCAATATCCCAGCCCGGAGCCGGAGAACTCTTGCATGATTATACCAAGCTCCTCGAAATTGGGGAATTGCCCGTAGAAATACCGGTTTTCCACCCCCAACCTGATATTCCGGTCATCTGCGAATGGCGCCAATTTGTCCAAACTCAAGAGCATGGAATCAAGATATGCGCCGGGGAGTTTTTTCCGGGCTTTTTTCAAGTCGTTTCGCAAGCTCTCCATATCTTCGGTGACAATTTCAGAGTGGATGGCCTTGCGAAATCTATCTTGTATCGGATCGAAATCCGCGTCGCGGGGCTGGCCCATATGGAGGATGACGGCCCTGGCCCCGAGATCGGCGGCGCGCCGGATCGTATCGCGGGTCAAATCAATTGCTTTTGTGCGAAGCGACTCATCGATATCGCTAAGCATGAAGGCGCGCTCACCCTCGGATGGCTCCGGTACAAAATTATGCAGGCTGGTAATATGAATTCCATGCCGGATAGAGGCGCCTTCTATATCTCGCACCTGCTCCGGTCGAAGAGTGAAATTCAGCTCGATCTGGGAAAAACCCATATCCGCCGCCCGGGCGACGATTTCATCTCCCGGCAGACTGCAAAGGAGGCTGGTGGAAAGTCCAATCATATTAAAAATATGGGCCCCGATGTGCAACCGGGACCCACAATTTCAAATTAATAACTCCAATTAATCCTTTTCCTCTTCCTTGGCCTTTTTGGCTTCCTCGACAACCTTGGCCGCTATCTCGCGGGGCACTTCCTCGTAATGCGAGAAATCCATCGAATGATGCCCTCGCCCTTGAGTCAGCGAGCGCAACGAGGTCGAGTATTTGTAAAGCTCGGCCAGCGGCACCTGGGCTTTTATACGCTGCATATACCCGTCGCGCTCCATGCCCAAAATCCGGCCGCGCCGCGAGGATATGTCGCCCATGACATCACCCATATATTCCTCCGGCACCAGGACATCGATAATATATATCGGTTCGAGCAGGTATGGATCCGCCTTTTGAAAGCAGTTCTTAAAGCCCATCGATCCGGCAATCTTGAACGCCATGTCAGACGAATCGACAGTGTGAAATGAGCCATCGAAAACCGTCACCCTGACATCGACAACTCTATTGCCCGAAAGACCGCCGTTGTCCAGAGCCTCGGTCACACCCTTTTCCACGGATGGAATAAATTTGCCGGGGATAGCGCCGCCCACGATGGCATCGACAAATTCGAAGCCGCCGCCTCGGGGAAGCGGTTCCAGGCGCAGCCAGCAATC